>OLXV01000038.1_pt1 | contig 56436 bp, 45 predicted proteins | sample 1673481 | NCBI WGS metagenome assembly OLXV01 (sample SAMEA103958113, study PRJEB25191) | human gut metagenome
CGAATCTTTATAACAAGAGGGCGGAGGACTGTTTACAGCTCGAGCGCTTGGCTCACCAAAGAAACCGTCCATCCATTGCCCTCCCATTATAACAAAAATAAGCATAGCCTCCGAGGCTTCATATCCGCTTCGGGTACTATGCTTATTTTGTACCAAAGCTGTAAAGCGGTTTTTGGGACGAACCGGTGCAGCGGAGGAAAAATTTTCCGCCTTGACAACGCATGAAAGCGGGGTATAATGGAGATAGAAAAGGGCGCTGTTGTCATGACGGTTAGCCCTCAAAGCTGGTTAAAACAATACTATGTTAACCGCTCGGTGGCCGCCGGGCGGTTAACACGCTTTTGGGGCTATGTAGGTCATTACCACGAGGACAATGACGAGACACAGAAGAAAACGCAGAGCATTTCCTCTTCCCATCCGCATCACCCCCTTTCGCAAGGGAGTGGCTAACCGCCGTTTACAACAGCGCCTACCTTTATTTTACGGTCTTTGCCGCATTTTGTCAATCTTTGCCGCCCGTTGGGCGGTTTTTTGCATTTTTTAGAGGGTTTCGAGCGTGACCAGCGCGTCGAGCAGCGGCCACGCCTGCGCGAGCTCCCGCCCCGCCTGCCAGAAGCCGATGCCCTGCAAGCCCTTTTCCGCCGCGAGGGCGATCTTCGCGCGCAGCGAGCGCGCGTCCTCGAACCAGACGACGTGTTCGCGCCGCATTTTGTCGAAGTAGTGGTAGCAGGGCGAGCGCGCGGTTTCGTCAAACTCAATTTCCGCCCCCACCAGCCGCGCCCGCGCGACGGCCGCTTGCGACGAGAACGTCTCGGCCCGCGTGCGGCCTTTTTCGTAGGGCAGCGGCCAGTCGTAAGCGTACAGCGGCGCGCCGAGGAAGATGTTCTCCCCCGCCGTGACCGAGAGCGCGTAATCGAGCACCGCGCGCACCTGCGGCAGCGGCGCGATGGCCTGCGGCTCGCCGTAGACATAGCCCCATTCGTAGGTCATCAGGAACACGGCGTTCGCGGCTTTTGATAGCAGCGCGTAGTCGTGCGCCTCGTAGAGCAGTCCGCGCTGCTGCGCGCTCGTCTTCGGCGCGAGTGCGGCGACAACGGGCTTTCCCTCGGCGTTCAGCGCCTCGCGCAGACGGCAGACGAACGCGGCGTAGTCCTCGCGCAGCTCCGGCGGGACATACTCGAAGTCGACGTCGAGGCCGTAGTATCCCTTTTTCGCCATCGTCTGCAAGATCTCGGCAAGGAGCGCGCTCTGCGCGCGGTCGTTTTGCAGGAGCTCCGCGGCGTTTTCGCTCGAAAAATTTCCCTCCGGCGTCAGCGTCGAGAGGTGCATGAGCGATTTTGCGCCATAGCGCGCCGCTCGTTCGAGCAGGCGCGCGTCGTCGAGCGGCGCAAGGACTCCCGCGGGCGTGATGCCGTAGGTGAACGGCGTCAGATACGTCAGGTACGGCAGGACCGAGTCGAGCAGCTCGCCTCCGATGTAGGGGTAGGCGTAGGCGTTCACGCCGAGCGTACCGAGCGGCGCTTCGTCTTCGTAGTCGATGGCAAGCACGTCGCCCTCGCGCAGAAGCTCGCGTCCGTGGAGGAAAAAGTTCCGCCGCAGGAGCGTCCTGACGCTCAAATCACAGTCCCGCGCGATGGACGAAAGCGTCTCCCCCGCGCGCACGGTGTGCAGTGTCTTCGGCGTCCGCACGACGAGCGCCTGGCCGATCACAAGCGGCGTACTCAGCGCAAGGCCGTTGTCCGCCGCGACGAACGCGGGCCGGGCGTCGTGCATCGCGGCGATGGAAGAAAGCGTGTCGCCGCGCTTTACAACATGAATGTGCATGGTCGATCACCTCGCACCATTCTATGCCGGATTTTTCGCGCTTACCCCAGCGCGACGTCCAGTATCATCATCAGAAGGAAGCCCACGAGGAAGCCGCACGTCCCCCGCCGTCCGCCCGCGCGCGGAAGAAGCTCCTCCGCCACGACGTAGAGCATCGCCCCCGCTGCAAAGCTCAGAAGCCACGGCATCAGCGCGTGGATTCCCGCCGCCGCGAGCACGACGAGCGCGCCGAACAGCGGCTCCACCGCGCCGGAGAGCACGCCGGTCCAGAAGGCGCGCCGTTTCGACTTGCCCGATTGGTACACCGGCAGTGCCACCGCCGCGCCCTCGGGAAAGTTCTGCACGCCGATGCCGAGCGCCAGCGCGAACGCGCCGGCAAGGCTCTCCCCGTCCGCCGCGAGCGCGAACGCGAGGCCGACGGCCATGCCCTCGGGGATGTTGTGCAGCGTGATGGCCGAGAGGAGTAAAAAATCGCTGTGCACCTCTCCCCCGCCGCGCCGCCGCACGAGCTCGTCGAGCAGGAAGAGCGTCAGCGCGCCGAGCACGATGCCCGCCGCGGCGGGTAGAAACGGCGGCAGACGCCCCTCTGCCTCCGTCTGTTCGATGGCAGGCAGGATGAGGCTCCACACGCTCGCCGCCATCATCACGCCCGCGGCAAAGCCCAGCAGCGCGCCCTGCGCGCACTCGCACACCTTGCGGGCAAAAAAGAACACCGTCGCGGCGCCCAGCGCCGTCATCAGAAACGTGAAAGACGTGCCGAGCAGAGCCAGCATCAGTGGTCGAAGCATATCCGTTCATCGCCTTTACGGTTTGTCAGGCGGAAAAGCGCCTGTATGCCAGTATAGGCGGCAGGAATGAAAAACGTGAAAAAGGGCGCGGAGAATTCTCCGCGCCCTTTTTGAGCAATATTGACTTACTGCATCAGCTGCGCGACCATGTCGGTGTACGCGCTGGGATCTTCGAGCGGCAGGCCCGCGATGAGGTTTGCCTGATCGTAGAGGATCTTGGCATACAGCGCCGCCTTGTCGCGGTCCGTTGCCAGCGCGGCGGCCATCGCCTTGACCGCCGGATGATCGACATTCAGCTCGAGGATGCGCTCGGCCTTGATGGGCTCGGGCATCTGGAAGTTCTTGAAGTACTTCTCCATCTCGAAGCTGAAGCCCTCGCCCGCCGTCAGGCAGACGGGATGGGTCTTCAAGCGGTGCGAGACCTTGGCCTCCTTGATCTTGTCGCCGAGCGTCTCCTTGACGAACTGCATGAGCTCGGCGCTCTCGCTGTCGTCCTTTTGCTCATCCTCGCCGCCAAGCTCGAGGTCGCCGTCCACGATGGAGCGGAACGGCTTTTCGTCGTAGTTCATCAGCGCCTGCAAAACGAACTCGTCCGTCTCGCCGGTCAGGTACAGAACCTCGTAGTCCTTGTCCTTCAAAAGCTCGGTCTGCGGCAGCTTGTCCACGGCGGCGATGCTCTCGCCCGCGGCGTAGTAGATGCACTTCTGGCCTTCCTTCATGCGCTCGACGTACTCTTTAAGCGTCGTGAGCTTCTTCTGCGTGGAGGAATAGAACATCATCAGGTCCTTGAGCGAATCCTTGCGGCTCTCGCCGCCGTCGCTCACGATGCCGTAGCCGATCTGACGGCCGAAGTTTTCGTAGAATTTCTCATAGCCCTCGCGGTCATCCTTGAGGAATTTTTCAAGGTCGGCGCGGACCTTCTTTTCGAGGTTCTGGCCGATGACCTTGAGCTGGCGGTCGTGCTGTAAAAGCTCGCGGGAGATGTTCAGGCTCAGATCCGGCGAATCGACCACGCCGCGCACAAAGCGCAGATAGTCAGGCAGCAGCGAGTCGCACTTGTCCATGATGAGAACGCCCGCAGAGTAGAGCTGCAATCCCTTTTCATATCCTTCCGTGTAGAAGTTGAACGGGCGCGAAGACGGCACGAACAGCAGTGCCTTATAGGTCACGCTGCCCTCGGCCGAGACGGTGATCGTGCGCTGGGGCTTGTCGAATTCATGCGTCAGCTCGGAGTAGAACTTGTTGTACTCTTCGTCCGTGACGTCGCTCTTCTTGCGCTGCCAGAGCGGCACCATGGAGTTGACGGTCTTCATCTCCTCGACGGTCTCGTACTCGGGCTTCTCCGGGTCGCTGCCCTCTTTGACCTTCTGCTCGGGCAGCAGCATGCGGATGGGGTAGCGGATGTAGTCGGAGTACTTCTTCACGAGCGCGTGCAGGCGGTAGGATTCCAAGTACTCGCTGTACTTCTCCTCGTCCGTGTCGGGCTTGATGTGCATGATGACGTCAGTGCCGACGGTCTCCTTGTCGCATTCGGTGATCGTGTAGCCGTCCGCGCCTGAGGACTGCCACTCATAGGCCTGCTCCGAACCGTACTTCTTCGTGCGGACGGTGATGCTGTCCGCGACCATGAACGCGGAGTAGAAGCCCACACCGAACTGGCCGATGATGTCAATATCGGCGTCCTTCTTGTCCTTTTCCTCGGTCTCCTGGCGGAACTTGTAGGAACCCGACGACGCGATGACGCCGAGGTTGTTTTCAAGCTCTTCGCGGCTCATGCCGATGCCGTTATCCGAGACCGTCAGCGTGCGGTTCTCCTTGTCGACCGACACCGTGATGGCAAAATCGCTGCGGTTCATGCCGACCTTGTCGTCCGTCAGTGCAACATAGCAGAGCTTGTCGATGGCGTCGCTGGCGTTGGAAATAATTTCGCGCAGGAAGATCTCCTTGTGCGTGTAAATCGAGTTGATCATCAGATCGAGCAAACGCTTCGATTCTGCTTTAAACTGTTTTTTAGCCATAAAAGCATCCCTCTCTGAATTGTATTTGAGTTTAAGTATAGCAGGAAATTCCTGATATTTGTTACTAAACTCTTAATTTTTAGCACTCGTCGGCAACAAGTGCTAAAACAGGATAGTTACCTTTTATTATATATAAGAGAAAGGCCTTGGATTGGCAGTCTCAGGCTTGAACAACTCTGATGTCTCCGAAGTGAAAGTGCCTCGTGCGCGGCGAAGCCGCGTTAGCATTGCAAGACGATTTGCCTCTGCTCCTACTATCCGCTGTTGCGCAGCCGTTGGCGGCTTTGCCGCCTTACGGATGCGGTACACCCCTTGCGGGTGCCGCTCTGCCCATCTTGTAGAAGTGCGCAGTAATTCCCGTCTACTGCCAGTCTTATCAATGCGGCGAGCGCAGCAATGCCGCATTCGGTAAGCAGTCTGCCGTCCAACTACCGTCACTCGCGCCTCACGATAGTAAGGCGCGGTTGTAATCGGTGACGACTCGCAGAAGATTCATGGCGAAGCCATGTACACTGCACTTACATTGCGCAGCGCGTGCAGTTATTCAAGCTGTAAGCTGCCAATGTCGGGGGTCGAGGGGGGCTCCCCTCGCGTTCTCTTGGGGGTCTAAGGGGGCCATTCTCTCACGCGAGAGAATGGCCCCCTTATCCGTGTCCCCTGCACGGTGCAGGGAAAAACGCCCCCCTGCGAGTACGCAGGGAACAATACAACACAGTGTGTTAAAACAATGTTAGCTGACTCGTTTCAGGCAATCCCGCAAACGCGCCCAGCGCGCGCAGCTGGTCGATATGCGTCTGCGACAGCTTGTTGCAGCAGAGGGAAAACTCCTCCACCGATGTAAAGTCCTTCCCCTTGCGCTTCTCGACGGTGTCGAGCGCTGCGGTCTCGCCGAGTCCGCGGACGGACGTGAACGGCGGCAGCAGGCCGTTTTCCGTGACGACGAACTTCGTCGCATCGCTGCGGTAGATATCGATGGGCTCAAAGTGGAAGCCGCGCAGGCAGAATTCGTAGCAGACTTCAAGCGTCGTCATCAAGTCCTGTTCCACGGCGGTCGCGTCCTTGTTGTTTTCGATCTCGCGGATGCGGCGGCGCAGCGCGTCGGCGTCCTTGCAGCACTCGGCGGCGTCGAATGCCTTGGCGCGGATGGAGAAGAACGTCGCGTAGAACGCGAGCGGCTCGTGCACCTTGAACCACGCGATACGGAACGCCATCATAACGTATGCGACCGCGTGCGCTTTCGGAAAGAGGTAACCGATCTTCGCAAGCGACTCGATGTACCACTCCGGCACGTCGTGCTTGCGCATCTCTTCGACCCACATCGGCCAGTCCCCCGCCTTGCCGCCCTTGACCTTGCCCTTTCGGACGGCCTCCATGATCTTAAAACTCATCTTCGGGTCAAGCCCCATAGAGATGAGGTAGAGCATGATATCGTCACGGCAGCCGACGGTCTCCAGAACGCTCGCCGTGCCGCTGATGATCAGATCCTTCGCGTTGCCGAGCCACACGTCCGTGCCGTGGGAGAAGCCTGAAAGGCGCAGCAGCGTGTTAAAGTCCTTGGGCTGCGTGTCGACGAGCATCTGGCGCGTGAAGCGCGTGTTGAACTCCGGGATCGCGACGGCGCCCGTGGGGCCGAGCACCTCGTCGTTCTCATAGCCGAGCACCTTGGACGAGATGAAGATCGACATCGTGTCGGGGTCGTCGAGCGGGATAGCGCGGGCGTTCACGCCCGTCAGATTTTCGAGCATGCGGATCATCGTCGGGTCATCGTGGCCGAGCATATCGAGCTTTAAAAGGTTGTCCTCCATGCAATGATATTCGAAATGCGTGGTGATCGTGTCGCTGTCGGGGTCGTCCGCGGGGTGCTGCACGGGGCAGAAATCCTCGATATCCATGTCGTCCGGCACGACGACGAGGCCGCCGGGATGCTGGCCCGTCGTGCGGCGTACACCGACGCAGCCCGCCGTCAGGCGGTCGATCTCGGCGTTGCCCGCGGCGATGCCGTTTTCCTCGAGGTATTTTTTGACGAAGCCGTAGGCCGTCTTCTCCGCGAGCGTACCGATCGTACCCGCGCGGAACACCTGCGTCTTGCCGAACATCTCGACCGCGTGCGCGTGGGCGCGCGCCTGATATTCGCCTGAGAAGTTGAGGTCGATATCCGGCACCTTGCCGCCGCCGTAGCCGAGGAAAGTTTCAAACGGGATGTCGAAGCCGTCTTTGACATACTTCGTGCCGCAGACGGGACACATTTTATCGGGCATGTCCGCGCCACAGCCATACTCGCCCGCGTGGAACTCGACGTTGCGGCACTTCGGGCAGCGGTAGTGCGGCGGCAGGGCGTTGACCTCGGTGATGCCGGCCATGTACGCGACGAGCGACGAGCCGACCGACCCTCGCGAGCCGACGAGGTAGCCGCACTCGAGCGAGCGCTGCACGAGCTTCTGCGCCGACATGTAGACGACGTCGTACTTGCCCAGAATGCTGCCGAGCTCGACGTTCAGCCGGTCGACGATCAGCTGCGGCAGATCGTCGCCGTAAAGCTCATGCGCTTTCCCCCACACCATGCGGTTAAGGTCTTCTTCCGAATTTTCAAGCCGCGGCGGGAACAGCTTGCCCTTGGGCAAAAGCTCAATATCCTCCACCTGCTCGGCGATGGCGCGGGTGTTCGTCACGACGACCTCGTAGGCTTTCTCCTTGCCGAGGTAGTCAAATTCCTTGAGCATTTCGTCCGTCGTGCGGAAGTAGAGCGGGACAGGCTCGTTCGCGTCGGCGAATTTCTTTGACGCGAGCAGGATATGGCGATAAACCTCGTCTTCGGGGTCGAGGAAGTGGACGTCGCCCGTTGCGCAGACGGGCTTGCCGAGCTCTTCGCCAAGCTTGACAACAGTGCGGTTGAAGTCCTTGAGGTCTTCGTCGTCGCGCACCGTGCCGTCGCGCACCATGAAGCGGTTATTGCCGAGCGGCTGAATTTCAAGATAGTCGTAGAACGAGGCGATGCGCTTGAGCTCATTCCAGTCCTTGTGGTCGACGATGGCGCGGAACAGCTCGCCCGCCTCGCAGGCAGAGCCGATGATCAAGCCCTCGCGATGCGCGACAAGCTCGCTTTTCGGGATGATCGGCACGCGCTTAAAGTATTTGAGGTTCGACGCCGAGATGAGCTGGTAGAGGTTCTTGAGGCCCACCTTGTTCTTGGCGATCAGAATGATGTGCTTTGGGAAACGGTTGCGCTTGACGCCGAGCGGGCGGAGCTTCGTCATCTCGTCGTTGATCTGCTGGAGGCGCGTGACGCCGCGCTCTTCGAGCATGACGAAGAACTTGGCCAGCATCTGCGCGACCGGGATCGCATCGTCGGACGCGCGGTGGTGGTTGAACTGCGGGAGCTGCAAGTGGTCGGCCACGATGTCGAGCTTGTACTTGCCGAGCTCGGGCAGGAGATTCTGCGCGAAAATCAGCGAGTCGAGATACGTCGGCTCGAACGGGATGCCGCACTTTTTGCAGCCTGCGCGAATGAAGCTGATATCAAACTCCGCATTGTGCGCAGCGAGCGGGCGGCCGCCCGCAAAGGCCAAAAACGCGTGCAGCGCGTCCTCCAGCTTCGGCGCGCCGCGCAGCATGTCGTCTGTGATGCCGGTCAGGCCGATGATCTCAGGCGAAAGCCGGCGCTCGGGGTCGACAAAGGTTTGGAACGTGTCGACGATCTCGCCGTCTTTCAGAATGACCGCACCGATCTCGGTGATGGCATCGTGCGCGACCTTCAGACCCGTTGTTTCAATGTCGAAACAGCAGATCTCAGTCGAAAAATCGCCGTCCTGCGGGCCGTGCACACAAATACGGTCGTCGATGTTGTTGAGAAAATAGCCCTCACAGCCGTAAAGGAGTTTTATTTTACCCTCGCCGGTGTGCCAGGCGTCCGGGAAGCTCTGCGCTACGCCGTGATCCGTGATGGCGATGGCGGGCATCCCCCACTTGATCGCGCGCTTGACGACCGCGGCGGTATCGGTCAGCGCGTCCATGTTGGACATACGGGTATGTAAATGCAGCTCGACGCGCTTTTCCTCCGCCGTGTCCGTGCGCTCGGCGTGGTCGATCTGCATGATGTCCTGCGGGTTGAGCTGCATATCCTTACCATCGTAGGAGAGCTCCATGCGGCCGCTGACGCGCAGCCACATGCCGACGCTGATCTTGCCAAGAAGCTCCGTCGCCTCGCGCTCGGGCATGCTGCGGCGGATGAAGAGCGAGCCTTCGTAGTCCGTCATTTCGAGCAACATCGTCCAGACGCCAGCGCGGCGCGTCTCGTGGCAGTCGAACTTGAAGACCTTGCCCTCAACGACGACGTGACCGGCCTTTGGCGTCAGCTCGCTGATGGGGAGCACTCTCCCCTTTGCAATCTCGCGGCCCACGATGACACTGCCGCTGCCGCTCACCTTGCGGCCAGCGTTCTTCAACATGTCGGGAAAGGCCTCCGCCGTTGATTTGACGTGGATGTCCACGCGCTTTAAGTCGTAATTGCGCGCAAGAAGCTGCTCGACCGTTTCGCGCGTCGAGTCGTTCATCTCCGCGCGCACGGTCATGTCGAGCGTCATCGTGCGCTTTTCCGGCTCGAGCACCATGTTCGTGACCATCGCGGCGTTGAGCGGGACGCGCAGGTCAAAATCCGGCGAAAAGTCGGTGAATAATTCAAAAAAAGGAATCTTTTGTGCCATAGCCACAACCTTATCTCAGTATCGTTTCCGCTCGGTCAGAGTTTTTTGATTTCCTCCATCAAAGCGTCGACAAGCTTTTCCTGCGGCACTTTGTAAAGGATTTTTCCTTTTCGGAAAATCATGCCCTCACCTTTACCGCCGGCCACGCCGATATCGGCGGCCGAGGCCTCACCGGGCCCGTTGACGACGCAGCCCATCACGGCGACCGTGATATTCTTCTTGCAGTCGGCAAGACGGCGCTCCAGCTCCTCGGCGATCGGGATCATGTCGTATGCCGTGCGGCCGCACGTCGGGCAGGAGACGAGGTTCACACCGCTGCGGCGGATGCCGCAGGCCTGCAAGATGCGCTTGGCGGCGTAGACCTCTTCCACGGGGTCCGCCGTGAGCGAGACGCGCATCGTGTCGCCGATGCCCTCGCACAGAAGGCCGCCGATGCCGATGGCGGACTTCAAAAGCCCCATCGTGGGCGTGCCCGCCTCGGTCACGCCGAGGTGGAGCGGATAGTCGACCTTTTCGTGCAGAAGGCGATAGGCCGCCATGTTGAGCGGTACATCAGAGCTCTTGACCGAGATGCAGATCTCGGTAAAATCGAACTTTTCAAGCAGCCGCACATGTCTGAGCGCGCTCTCGACGAGCGCCTCGGGCGTCACGCGGCCATATTTTGCGAGCAGCTCCTTTTCAAGCGAGCCGCCGTTCACGCCGATGCGGATGGGAACCTTGTGTTCACGGCAGGCGTCTACGACCGCCTTGACGCGGTCATCTCCCCCGATGTTGCCGGGGTTGATGCGAATTTTGTCCGCGCCGCGCGCCGCCGCTTCGACGGCGAGGCGGTAGTCGAAATGAATGTCCGCGACGAGCGGGATGGAGATATTCTCCTTAATTTCACTCAGCGCGTGCGCGGCCTCCATATTCGGCACCGTGACGCGCACGATCTCGCAGCCCGCCTCTTCGAGCGCGTGGATCTGCGCGATGGTGGCCTTGGCATCCTCAGTGTGCGTGTTGCACATCGACTGGATCGTGACCGGCGCGCCGCCGCCGATAGCGACGCCGCCTGCGATAATTTGCTTGCTCATAAGATCATCCTCCTCACAGGAGCTTGACAATGTCGTGGAACGTGACGAACAGCATCAGCGCCATTAAAAGCGCAAAGCCGATGCCGTTGATGACGTTCAGATATTTGGACGGAATTTCCTTTTTGAAAAGCGCCACGGCGATGCCGTTGACGAGCAGGAACAGCACGTGTCCGCCGTCGAGTGCGGGCAGCGGCAGCAGGTTCATCACGGCGAGGTTCACCGCGAACATCGCGGCGAAAAAGAGAATATTTTCAAGCGCCGCGCCGAAGCCCTCGGTAGCCTCGGTCTCCTTGCCGACCTCCGTGATGGTCGAGACGATGCCGACCGGGCCGCTCAGATCGTTCACGCCCGCCGCGCCCGAAAGCAGCATTTGCAGGCTCAGTCTCACGATGCGGACATAGTCCATCGTCTGGTACCAGCTGTATTGCAGGCGCAGAAGCGGCGTCGCCTCGACGATCCCGCCGTAGGTGAAGCCGTAGGCCTCGTACTCCTGCCCGTTTTCGTCAGTGTAGACTTGCTTCGTGAGCGTGCGGTCGTACTTTTTGCCGTCGCGCAGGACGGTCATGTCGATCGTGCCCGTGTCGCCAAGGCCCATGATGAGCGACACGTCGCTCTTTAAATAAATGCGCTCACCGTTGATGGCGTAGATCGTGTCGCCGGGCATCAAGCCGTCCTCTCCCTGCTGCGGGAAATCGGGGTTCAGCTCGACGATCTCCGTCGTGTAGAATGCCTGCGCACCCGCATACAGACAGATGACGATGATGAGGCCCGTCAGGAAGTTCATGAACGCGCCCGCGACGAAGATGATGAACTTCTTCCACCAGACCTGGCGGCCCAGCGCGCGGTCGTCGTCCGAATCCTCGTCCTCGCCCTCCATGGCGCAGTAGCCTCCGATGGGCAGGAGCCGCAGGGAGTATTCGGTGTCCCCCTTCGTCTTATGGAAAAGCTGCGGGCCCATGCCGATGGAAAATTCATTGACGCGCACGCCGCAGGCCTTGGCCGCCAAAAAGTGGCCAAACTCATGCACGGCGATGAGCACGCCGAAAATCAGGATTGCAATGAGAATATAAACCATGGTCTCTCCTAAATTTGGTCAGTTGAGCTTTTCGCGCACGACCTCGCGCGCGAGCCGGTCTGCTTCCAGAATATCCGAAAGCTGCGGCTGATATACCGTCTCGGTTTTATCGAGCGCCGCTTCGATGAGGTCAGGGATGGCACAGATGCCGATCTCGTCGCACAGAAATGCCGCGACAGCCTCTTCGTTCGCGCCGTTCATCGCCGCGCAGTAGACATTGCCGATGGCGGCGCACTGCTTGGCGATCTTCAGGCAGCGGAAGACCTCTTCATCGGGCTCGGCGAACGTCAGCGGCGGGCACTTGAGAAGGTCAAGCGGCTCCGCGGGCGAAACGGCCCTGTTGGGGTACGTCATCGCGTAGCGGATGGGCAGCTTCATGTCCGGTGTGCCGAGCTGGGCGAGCATCGCCCCGTCGTGAAACTCGACGAGCGAGTGCACGATGCTCTGGCGATGGATGACCGCGTCGACCTGACGCAGCGGCAGACGGTAGAGCCGCATGGCCTCGATGATCTCAAGGCCCTTGTTCATCAGCGTCGCGGAGTCGATGGTGATCTTCGCACCCATTGTCCAGTTCGGGTGCTTGAGCGCGTCGGCCTTCGTCTTAGTCGCAAGCTCCTGCGCACTCAGACCGTAGAACGGCCCGCCCGAGCAGGTCAGAATGAGGCGCTTGATCTCGCCGCGGTCACGGCAGCCCTGCAAGCACTGGAAGATCGCGCTGTGCTCGCTGTCGACGGGGACGATCTCCGCGCCGTATTTTTCCGCCGCGTCCACCACGAGCTCGCCCGCGCAGACGAGCGTTTCCTTGTTGGCAAGCGCGATGCGCTTTTTCTTCTCGATTGCCGCGAGCGTCGGCTGGAGACCGATCATGCCCATCACGGCGGTGACGACCGTGTCAGCGTCGTCCGCCGTGGCGGCGGCCAGAAGGCCCTCCATACCGGAGAGCACTTGGGTGTTTGTGTCGGAGAGCCGCGCGCGCAGCTCACGCGCCGCATCCTCGTCATAAAGCACGGCAAGACGCGGGCAAAATTCCCGCGCCTGCTGTTCGATGAGGTCAACGCTTTTATTCGCCGTCAGCGCAGCGACGGAAAGCCCCAGCTCGCGCGCCACCTCAAGCGTCTGGCGGCCGATGGAGCCGGTAGAACCGAGTAAAGCAATACTCCTTGTCATAATAGGCCTCCACAGACCGCAGCCCACACGACCGGCGCGATGAAGAGCGTGGAGTCAAAGCGGTCGAGCATGCCGCCGTGCGTCAGGAAGAGGTGGCTGTAGTCCTTGATACCGGCCTCGCGCTTGACGAGCGACATCGAGAGGTCGCCGAGCTGGCCGAAGATATTGGCCACCACGCCCACGAGGATCAGCATGAGGTAATTGGGCGCATAGCCGAGCCATGCCTTGCCGACAACGCCGAGCAGCACCAGCGCAAGCGCGCTGCCGATGGGCCCACCGATCGCGCCTGCCCAGGTCTTGTGCGGGCTGACGTGCGGCGCCATCTTGCGCTTGCCGAACCACATGCCAAAGTACATCGACAGCGCATCGCCCACAAAGGCGACGCAGAACGGTGCGAGCACATAGAGCTTGCCATAGTTTTCGTCCATGCGCAGCAGGAAAATGCAGCTGTACATCGCCGGGAACACGATGCCGCCGACGATGGTCACCGCCACATCGTGGAATGTGAAGGGCTTTTCCTTGCCGTAATAGACAACCGCGGAGAGAAACGCCCCCATCACAAGGATCCAGCGGAAGAGCGTAACAGTCGAAATCGGGAAAGCGTGTACACCGCTCGCCCTTTCCCAAAAGAGCCATATCTCCTGCATGACGACCGATGTGACAAGTCCCCAGTAGAAATCCGCCGGGACGTTCTCCCCTGCCGTGTGCAGCAGCTCATAGGCCGCAATGCCCGCGATGCCGCAGACGACGAGCATCGTCGCCCATGCGGGGCAGGCAAGCAGCACGGCGAGCAGCGCCGGCAATCCAACGATCACCACCAACCATCTTTGTTTCATTTCTGTTTCTCCTGTTTCAAACCGCCGAAGCGGCGCTCGCGATGCTGATACGCGATGAGCGCCTTGTCGAATTCTTTCTCGGTAAAGTCGGGCCAGAGCGTGTCGCAGAAGTAGAACTCGCTGTACGCGCACTGCCACAAAAGGTAGTTGCTGATGCGCTTCTCCCCGCCCGGGCGGATGAGAAGGTCGGGATCGGGAAGTCCGCATGAATAGAGGTAGCGCGAAAAGCCCTCCTCGGTCAAAGCGTCCGCGTCCTGCTCCCCTGCCGCGCAGTCACGCGCAAACGCGCGGGCGGCGTGCAGGATCTCGTCGCGCCCGCCGTAGTTGAGGCAGACGTTGGCCTGAAAGCCCTCGATGCGGGAGGAGATCTCATTCGTCTCATCGATGAGTTCCCGAAGTTCCGGCGTCAGCACGCTGAGGTCGCCCAGAAAGCGCAGACGGTTGCCGTCCTTTTCCATCGTGTCGATGCACTCGTGCAGATATTGCTCGAGTAAGTGCATGATGCCGTCGACCTCGTCCTTCGGGCGCTTCCAGTTTTCGGTCGAAAAGGCGTAGACCGTCAGATAGTCGATGCCCAGGTTCTTGCAGTAGGTGCCGAGCTTTCGAAATGTCTCCGCCCCCGCCTTGTGACCGGCCGAGCGCGGGAGGCCGCGCTTTTGCGCCCAGCGGCCGTTGCCGTCCATAATGACGGCAACATGACAAGGCAGGTTGTTTAAATCAACCTGCCCTGCCTTGTTCTCTTTGGAAAAGAGCCCCATATCAGACCGCCATGAGCTCCTTCTCTTTCTTCTCGAGAAGGGCGTCGACCTCTTTGCACATGTCGTCGGTCAGCTTCTGCAGGTCCTTTTCGGCGACCTTCAGGTCGTCCTCGGTGATCTCGCTGGCCTTCTGCTTCTTCTTGAAGGCCTCCATCGCGTCGCGGCGGATGTTGCGGATGGCGACCTTGCCGGTCTCGGAATACTTATGGATCTGCTTGACGAGCTCCTTACGGCGCTCCTCCGTGAGCTGCGGGAAGTTCAGGCGGATGGACTTGCCGTCGTTCTGCGGGTTGATGCCAAGGTCAGACTCCTGAATGGCGCGCTCGATGGGCTTGAGGGCCGTGCCGTCCCACGGGGTGATGACGAGCTGGCGCGGATCGGGAGAAGCGATGGCCGCGATCTGCTGGATGGGCGTGGGAGAGCCGTAGTAGTCGACGCTGATGCGGTCGAGCACAGAGGCGTTGGCGCGGCCTGCGCGCACAGAGGCAAAGTCCGCGTTCACCGCGTCGATGCTCTTTCTCATTTTGTCGGAATAAACCTTGTAATCTTCTTTATTCATGGGGAAACCTCCTCAAAAATTTTTATCGTAAAACCGCAGATGCGGGGTCGCTCAGTTTTCGCCGACGATGGTACCGATCTTCTTGCCCTCGACCGCACGGATGATGTTCTCGGGATCCTTGAGGGCAAAGACGAGCACAGGGATGTGGTTGTCCATCGAAAGGGACGTGGCCGTGGAGTCCATGACCGCAAGGTGCTGGGCCAGCACGTCCTCATAGGAGATGGCATCGTACTTGACGGCACTCGCGTCCTTAGCGGGGTCGGCGTTGTAAACGCCGTCGATGTTCTTGGCGAGCAGGATCACGTCGGCATTGATCTCCGCCGCGCGCAGCACCGCTGCCGTGTCGGTCGAGAAGAACGGAGAGCCGATGCCGCAGCCAAAGAGCACTACGCGGCCCTTTTCCAAATGCCGGATGGCGCGGGCGCGGATGTAGGGTTCGGCGACTTCTTTGATCTCCAGCGCCGTCTGCACGCGCACGTCGACGCCCTTCTGCTCGAGCACATCGGCGACCGCCATGCAGTTCATCGCCGTGGCCAGCATGCCCATGTGGTCGGCACGGGTGCGCTCGATGTAGCCCTCGCCGTTTTTCACGCCGCGCCAGAAGTTGCCGCCGCCGATGACGACGCCCATCTGCACACCCATGTCCGTGCACTTTTTGATGACGTCGCACACCTTGGAAACGACGTCGAAGTCGAAGCCGAAGTGCTTGTCGCCCGCCAGCGCCTCGCCGCTGATCTTGAGCAGCACGCGCTTATACTTGAGTTGAGCCATGCTCATAATCTCCCCTTTCAGGAACAAGTTCAAATTTTCACAGCTACTATTTTAGCGTATTTTTGCTCTTTTGCATAGGGGGAAAGCGTAAACTTTTTTCACAAATTCGCTCTTCCCTTTTTCGTCAAGTTGAACCGCCGTGAATAGCGGAAAAAAGCAGCCGTATGAAACGGCTGCTTTTTTAGATTTTTCGTTTACTTGATGCCCTTGATGCGGATAAGGTCCTTCAAAAGCTCGACCGTGCCATCGATGCCGAGCAGGCTCGAATCGATGCAGAGGTCATAGCTCTTGGCATCGCCCCAGTCCTTGGCGGAATAGTAGTTATAGTAGGAAGCGCGGGACTTATCCGTCTTCTTGATGCGGTCTTTCGCCTCGTTCTCGCTGATGCCGTTGCGGGCGGCAACGCGCTTGATGCGGTTTTCGAGCGGAGCCGTGATGAAGAGATTGATGACGTCGTCGCGATCCTTGAGCGCGTAGTCCGCGCAGCGGCCGATCAGGACGCAGGGGCCCTTGTCGGCGAGCTTTTTGATCGTGTCGTAGGTCGCCAGGTACACCTGCTGTTCGATGGAGCCCTTGGGCGTCACATGGTTCATCGAGAAGGAATAGGGGTCCATCGCGATGGAATAGAGAAAGCTCTTCGGGCGTTCGTCAAAGGAACGGAACAGCTCTTCGCAAAGTCCGCTCTCCTCTGCCGCCTCCTTGAGCAGCATGTCGTCGTAATAGGCGATGCCGAGCTGCTTGGCAAGCATCGTGCCGATCTCGCGTCCGCCGCTGCCGTATTGTCTGCCAACCGTAATGACCATAAAGATTCCTCCTTTTTCGCGCCTTGAAACAAAATCGGTGCTATTTGGATTATAGCACCGATTTCGTAAGAAGACAATATTTTTTCCTGTTTCGATTTTGTAAAGGCGCGGCCTTATTCCGGAAGCGGCAGGCCGAGGCGGCGATACATCGTCTTTTTCACCGCGCGCAGAATATTTTCATAGCCCGTGCAGCGGCACAGATGGCCGGAGAGGAGCTTTCTGAGCTCGTCATCGGTGTAGAGGCGGTTCGTCTCCAAGATCTCGACCGCAGTCATGATGAAGCCCGGCGTGCAGAAGCCGCACTGGACAGCGGTCTCTTCAATGAACGCCTGCTGGATGTCGCTCAGCTCGCCGTCGGGCCCCATCAGGCTTTCGAGCGTGCGGATGTGCTTGCCGTCCGCCCAGACGGCGAGGTAGATGCACGAGTTGAATGCCTCGCCGTCGATGATGACGTTGCAGGCGCCGCACTCGCCGACCTCGCAGCCCTTCTTTACGGACGTCATATGGTAATCGTTTCGCAGCATATCGGTCAGCGACGCACGCACGTCGACCATTTTCTCAACGTCCTTGCCGTTTAAGTTGAATCGCACCAGCTTGTACTGACTCATTTGATGACACCTCCCGCCCGTTTGATAGACTCGATCAGGCAGCGCTTGGCCATTTCGACCGCGATGTGTTCGCGGAACGCCTTGGAGGCGCGCCAGCTGTCACGCGCGTGGATATCGTTGAGCACGGCGAGTGAGAACTCTTCCGCTGTCGTAAGTGTCAAGGGTTTATCCTTGGCAGCTGCCTCCGCGCTCGGGCAGCGCATCGGCACAGGACCGGCAACGCCGTAGGCGATGCGGGCGCGCTCAATAGTCTGCTTGTCGGGCGACAGGCGCACGTTCACGCTGCACCCGAGCGTCGCGATGTCCATCGCGTTTCTCATGGCGTACTTGATGTAGTAGCCATAGCAGTTTTCGTAGCTCGCCTTTGGGATGAGGATGGCGGTCTGGATCTCGCCATCCTCCACGCGGATGTCGACCTGACCGGCCTTGATGTAAAAGTCTTTGATGGGCAGGCGGCGGATGCCGTCCTTCCCCGTCAGCTCCACGATGGCCGCCCACGCATGCAGTGTGGAGGCGGAGTCCGCGCTCGTCACGCCGTTGCAGGTGTTGCCGCCGATGGTGCCGATGTTTCGGATCTGCGGGCCACCGACCATGTCGACCGCCTCGCCGAGAACGTTGATGTACTTCTGGATGATGGGGTCGCGCGTGATGTGGGAAAAGCTCGAGAGCGAGCCGATGCGGATGTTTTCCTCCTCGTCGATGCTCACGCCGCGCAGCTCGTCGAGGCCGTAGATCGAGATGAGCTCCTTCCCGGCGCGTTTGCCCTCGCGCATCTGCACGAGCACGTCGCTGCCGCCGGCGATGATCTGCGCCTCGGGATGCTTCAAACGGAGGGCGACGGCGTTTTCGACGCTTTCCGCCTCATAGAGTGCTTTCATGTCATACATGGCTCACTTCTCCTCCTTCCAGCTGTCGTGGATGAGCCCCGCCTTGCTGAACTCGGCGTACAGAACGTGCGGGGTGATGGGAACGGTGTCGATGGCGACGCCGGTGGCGTTGTAGATGGCGTTGCGGATGGCGGGCGCGCCCGAGCACGCGGGCGGTTCGCCGAGCGCCTTCGTGCCGAACGGCGACGTCGGCTCGGGATTTTCGATAAACTGCGCCTCGAGATGCGGGTGGTCCATGAACGTCGAGAGCTTGTAGTCGAGAAGATTATTGTTGAGGGGGCGGCCCGTCTTCTCGTCGAATAAAAGCTGCTCGCTCATGCCAAATCCGATGGCCATGGACATGCCGCCGTGGACCTGCGCCTCGGCAAGCGCGGGGTTGATAAGCTTGCCGCAGTCGTGGACGTTGATGATCTTCTTGAGCGTCACCTTGCACATCGGGATATCCACCTCGACGTCGGCAAAGGTGCAGCCAAACGAATAGGCGTTGTTGCGGATGGTGTAGGTCGACTCGGCGGTGATGTGCTCGGAGTCCGCGGCGTTGTACTGCGCGGTCATCGCAAGGTCTTTCAGCGACATGAGCACCATGCCGTCGCCCTTGCGGATGATGTTGCCGTCGACGATGTCCATATTGTCGACCGCCTGACGGGTGAGCTTTGCCGCGTACTGAAGAATTTTCTGCCGCAGAAGCGTCGCCGTCTGGCGGATGGAGAAGCCCGCGACGTAGGTCTGGCGGCTCGCGTAAGCGCCGAGGCCTGTGGGCGTGATGTCCGTATCCTGACATGAGACGACGCGCACGTCGTGATAGCTCTTGAGGCCGACGGCCTCGGCCGTCATCTGCGCATAGGCCGTGTCCGCGCCCTGCCCGATCTCCGTCTCACCGCACTGCATCGTCACCGTGCCGTCGAGATTCAGGAGCATGCGGTTCGAGGACGTTTCAAGCGAGATGGGATACACCGCCGTGTTGTACCAGAAGGCCGCCACGCCGATGCCGCGGCGGACGGGGCCGATGTCCTTGGCATACTCCTCGCGCTTTTTGTCGTATTCGATGTACTCCTTCCCCTTTTCCAGACATTCGCGGAAGGAATCGTAGTAGTTCGTGTTACCTGAGAAGCCGTCGTGGAAGCCCTTGGGCATGATGTACTTCATGCGGTATTCGAGCGGCTCCATGCCAACGGCCTTCGCGCACTCGTCGATGTTCGCATCGTCCGCGAACGACGCCTGCGGCATGCCGTAGCCGCGCATCGCGCCCGCGGCGGGGCGGTTTGTGTACACGGTGTAAGCGTCGCCCTCGAAATTGTCGCAGGGATAGATCTGCGGGAACGAGCCCATGGCCTTGGCGACGATCGAATGGCCGTGCGAGGCATACGCGCCCTGATTGGAGAAGCACTCGACCTTGCGCGCGGCAATCGAGCCGTCCTTATGGAGCCACGTGATGATATGGAAGCGGATCGAGTGGCGCACACGGTTACTGACGAATGTCTCTTCACGCGAGCAGTCGATGCGCACGCATTTTCCGTGCACCTGCGTAGAGCACCACGCGCACAGCGGCTCATAGAGCGCATCCTGCTTGTTGCCAAAGCCTCCGCCGATGTAGGGCTTGATGACGCGGATATCCGCCCACGGACGCCCGAGCGCCTGACCGACGATGCGGCGGATGATGTGCGGGATCTGCGTGGAGGACACGACGACGATGCGACCATTTTCCTCGTAAGCGTAGCAGCCGTGGTTTTCAATGTGGCTGTGCTGCACGGTGGGGGTGTTGTACCAGCCATCGACCTTGATGAGGCCGGGCTCTTTGATCGCCTGCTGATAATTGCCCTTGCGGATATCGGTGTGCTTCAGGATATTCCCCGGGAAATTTTCGTGGATGCAGGGCGCATCGGGCTCCATGGCCTTCTGCACGTCGAGCACAAACGGGAGTTCCTCATATTCGACCTTCAGCGCGCGCACGCCCTGCATGGCCGAGACCTCATCCTCCGCAATGACGACCGCGACGTCGTCGCCGTAGTAGCGCACATGGCGGTTCAAAAGATTGCGGTCGGCCACGTCCTGATGCCCCGGGTCCATCGACCAGGGATGGCCCGCCGTCGGGAAGCAGTGCTCCGGCACGTCGAAGCAGGTCAGCACCTTCACAACGCCGGGGATGGCCTCCGCCGCGGACTTGTCGACTGATTTGACAAATCCGTGCGCGATGGTGGAATGCTTGATGCGCGCATAGAGCGCACCGGCCGGCATCCGATCCTCATAGTATTTCGTGCGTCCGGTGACCTTGTCGAACGCATCGACGCGGATCTCGCTTTTTCCTACCTTGCTCATCTGTCTACCTCCTGTTCCGAGCAGCCGCTTTGTCGGTTTTGCTCGAAATCTGCAACTCCTTTGCTATTATTTTAGCACATTTCGCACAGCTTGTACAGTGCTGCATGCGTGATATAATACAAATGATCGCGGATGTACCATTTTGTCCGCTTTTTTCTGCCGATTGGTGAAAAAGAAACGAATGACTGGTGATTTAATAGATGGATAACACGTTGAAAATAGGATGCGTGGTCATGGCGGCGGGCAATGCCGCGCGCTTTGGCAAAAATAAACTCGCCGCGATGGTAAACGGAAAGCCGCTTATCGAGCATGCGCTTGAGGCGATCCCGCAGGAGAGCTTTTCCCGCGTGCTGGTCGTGACGCAGCACGAAAACGTGGAAGCGGCCGCCAAAAAATTTGGCTTTGAAACGCTGCGGAACGAACATCCCGAGCGCGGCCAGAGCGAGACGATCCGCCTCGGCACGGCAGCGCTGTCAGACTGTGACGCGCTCTGCTTCATGGTGGCCGACCAGCCGATGCTCAGGCGCAAGACCGTCGCGCAGGAGCTTAAGTTCTTCCGCGCGCACAGCAAAAACATCGTCGGATTGGGACACAACGGCGTGCGGGGCAACCCCTGCCTCTTCCCTGCCCGCTTCTTTCCTGAGCTTTTATCGCTTGAGGGCGATGTCGGCGGCAGCGCGGTCATCAAGAGGCATTTAGATGATCTGCTGCTCTTTGAAGCGCCGGAGACGGAGCTTTGCGACGTTGACACGAAGGAAGCGCTCGAAGCGCTTAAGAAACGCTGATCTCGCCGCGGAGGTCTTCTTCCATTGCCTGCTTGATCTTCTCCTTGTCGTAGCCGCAGGAGAAGAGATAGTAGAGCTTGGCGACGGCAGCCTCGGTCGTCATGTCGAGTCCGCTGACCGCGCCCGCCTTTTTGAGCGCGCTGGACGTTTCGTAGGTACCGAGCGACACCGCGCCCTGCGGACACTGCGAGCAGACCGTGAGCACCGTGCCGTTCTGAAACGCCTTGCGGATGATGGGCAGCAGCGCGTTCCCGTCGCCGGGGATGTTGCCCGCGCCGAACGTCTCGATGACGATACCGCGGAGCTTTTCGGTCATGATGGCCTCGAACAGCGAAAACTGAATGCCCGGAAATACCTTGATGACGCCGATGGGAATATTATCAAGCGTCCGAAGCTTGAGCCCGCCTTCCTGCCGCGGCAGGAGGGCGGCTTCGTTATATTTGATGGAAATGCCCGCCTCGGCAAGGCTCGGGTAGTTGGGCGAAACGAAAGCGATGAGTCCGTCGGCGGAGTATTTTGTCGCGCGGTTGCCGCGCAGCAGCTTTCCGCCGAAGTACAGGCACGTCTCACGCACGATGCCTTCCCCCGCAATCAGCAGCGCGGTGATGAGGTTGTCGCGCCCGTCGCTGCGAATTTCGCACAGCGGGATCTGCGAGCCCGTGAGCACCACGGGCTTGTCGAGCCCATCGAGCATGAACGACAGTGCCGAAGCCGTGTAGGCCATCGTGTCCGTGCCGTGCAGGACGACGAAGCCGTCGTAATCGTCATATTTCTGCGCGATCAGCTCTGCGATGCAGTTCCATTCGCGCACGGTCATGTTGGATGAATCCAGCAGCGGCGAGAGCTCGTAGAATTCCCACTCCGGCATCTCCGGCGCGCGGAGGTCTGGGATGGCGTCGAGCGCGGCGCGGAAGTAGCCCGCGCGCGGCGCGTAGCCGTTTTCCGTGCGCGTCATACCGATGGTGCCGCCGGTATAGATGATGAGAACTCGTTTCATAGCTCTCTCCTGATTGTATTACTTTTTGTACGGCGTATGGTCGAGCGGCAGGCTGCGGCGGCGCTCGCCGTCATAGCGGTAATACGCCTGCGCGATGGCCGGCGCCGTGGGGATGGACGTGATCTCACCGATGCCGATGGCGCCGTTGGCGAGGTTTAATCCCGGCTTGTCGATGACGATCGCCTTGATCTCGGGGATCTGATGCGAGCGGAACAGGCCGAGCGTGCCGTATTTTGCCGTGGGCTTGCCGTGGTCGAGCGGGTACTGCTCTGTCAAGGCGTAGCCCATGCTCATCACGACGCCGCCCTCGATCTGCCCTTCGCAGGACAGCGGGTTGATGGCCTTGCCGACATCGTGCGCGGCGACCATCTTTTTAATTTTGCCCGTCTCCTTGTCGAGAATGCACATCTGCGTCGCGTAGCCATAGGCGACATGGCTGACGGGGTTCGGCACATTTGCGCCGAGCGGGTTCGTCTTGGCGTAGTATTCGCCGTAAAACTCCTGCCCCTTCAAATCGCTCAGCGAGCGGTACTCCATCGCGTCGCGCAGCAGCAGGCATGCGCGGCGGCAGGCCTCGCCGGTGACGAGCGTCTGGCGCGAGCCGGAGGTATCGCCGCTGTCAGGCGTTATGAACGTGCTGTTGCCGTCGTAGACGACCTGATCGCGCGTGAGCTTTGCGTTTGTCACGACGAGCTGCACCAGCACCGTGCCGAGACCCTGACCGATGCAGGACGCGCCCGCGCGGATGTGGACCTTGCCATCATCGCCGATGACGAGCTTGCAGCGCCCATAGTCGGGAAGACCGACGCCGACACCCGCGTTTTTCATCGCGCAGGCAAGGCCGACCGGCTCGCCGTTTTTGACCGCTTCGTCATAGTAGGGCTTGATAGCCTCGAGCGTTTCGACAAGGCCCGTTTCGGGGCCGACGATCTGGCCGTTCGGCAGCACCTCGCCCGGGCGGATGGCGTTGCGGTAGCGAATTTCCCACGGGGAGATGCCGACAAGGTCGGCCATCTCGTTGAGGAGCGTTTCGGTCGCAAAGCAGGTCTGCGTCACGCCGAAGCCGCGGAACGCGCCCGCGGGCGGATTGTTCGTATAGTAGGCGTGGCCCTCGATTTCAAAATTTTCATAGTGATACGGGCCCGCGGCGTGCGTGCACGCGCGCTCGAGCACGGGGCCGCCGAGTGAGGCGAAGCCGCCCGTGTCGGACACGACGCTCGCCTTTACGCCCTGAATGATGCCGTTTTCGTCGCAGCCCATCGTGAAGTCCATCCACATCGGATGGCGCTTGGGATGGACGAGCAGCGATTCCTGCCGTGTGAGCTTCACCTTGACCGGCACGCGCGCGATGTATGCGATGAGCGCCGCGTGGTGCTGCACGGACATGTCCTCTTTCCCGCCGAAGCCGCCGCCGACAAGCATATTTTCGACCTGGCAGTGGGCAAAGTCGACGCCGAGCATCGCCGAGCACTCGTGCTGGGTGGTGTGCGCGCTCTGGTCGGTCGTCAGCAGCTTCACGCCGCCGTTTTCAAGCGGGAGCGCCACGCAGCACTCGGGTTCCAAAAAGGCGTGCTCCGTCCACGGAGTCTCAAACTTCTCGTGTAAGACGTATTTGGAATGTTTGATGGCCTCGTCTGCATTGCCGCGCACAACGTGGCGGTGCGCCTGCAAATTGCCGCGGTTGCCCATGATGACCTCGGGCGCACCGGGGGCGGACGCCTCCTCAGGCCCGTAGACCGCGGGAAGCTCTTCGTAGACGACACGCACGAGCTTTTTCGCCTTTTCAAGCGTTTCCTGATCGCGCGCACAAACAAGCGCCACCGCGTCGCCGAGATACTGCGTGATTTCCCCCTCGCCGATGAGCGTCGGCTGGTCCTTCTGGATGTGGCCGACGTTCTGCTGGCCCGGGATGTCCTTTGCCGTCAGCACGCATACGACGCCGGGAAGCGCTTCCGCCTCTTTCGTGCGGATATAGAGCACGCGGGCGCGCGGGTACTGGCTGCGCACCGCGCCGCCGTAACACATGCCCTCAATATAGACGTCGTCGGGGTACTTGCCGTAGCCCTGCACCTTTTCGGCGACATCGATGCGGTGCACGCGCGAGCCAACCTGAAAGTCTTCCTTCTTTTCGGGAATTTTCCCCTCGCGTAAAATCTTCGCCGCAAGCAGGATGCCGTCGATGATCTTAACATAGCCCGTGCAGCGGCAGATATTGTTGCGGATGGCAAAGGCCGCCTCTTCGCGTGTCGGGTCGGGGTTCTGGTCGATGAGCCCCTTGGCCGAGATGACCATGCCCGGGATGCAAAAGCCGCACTGCACGGCTCCGGCCTCGCCGAAAGCGTAGGTAAAGGCCTCCTTTTCAAAGGCGGAAAGGCCCTCGACCGTGACGATATGTTTCCCCTCCAGCTTGTCTGTCTGAGGGATGCAGGCTTTCGTCGGCTTGCCGTCAATGAGGACATGGCACGTGCCGCACGCACCCTCACTGCACCCGTCCTTGACGCTGGTCAGATGCAGCTCGTCGCGAAGATAGCGGATAAGTTTTTGATTTTTCTCCACCGTGACCGGTGTACCGTTGACAACGAATGCAGCCATTTCAGATCTCCTGTTCACGAGAAAATCACAAATATCACAATTATTTTGGTTGCCTAACTAATTTTATTGTAGCACAGGCACAACAAAGACGCAACACAAATTCTAAATTTCGATATTCTATTTTCGGAATCACGCTTTCTGCCTCAAATCCTTGACAAATTTTGAACATTGGACTAAGATGTCGCCATACCTGCAAGGGGCGCTGGCGCAAGCCGGCTGTGATGCGGCGTATCGCCGTCGCTGTCCCTCAGACCTGATCCGGGTAATGCCGGCGTAGGAATGCAAAGATGATCTTGCCTGAGCTTTGCACCGTGACGTCGACGCCGCGGTGCTTTTTTGTGCCGCGGCGCGGACAGGGACCATATTTTTAGGAGGAATCCCTTATGAGCAACACGTCCACCCATTCCAGCACCCGCCGCCTGACCGAGGGCGGCATCTGCATCGCGCTCGCCCTTGTGCTGAGCTATCTCAAAATTCCCATCGGTCTGTCGTTTGGCGGATTCGGCGGCTCGATCACCCTTGTGATGGTCCCGCTCATCCTCTTCGCCGTGCGCTATGGCGCGCCCTGGGGCATCCTCGCGGGCGTCGCGTTCGGCACGCTCAAGTATTTCTTCGCCGAGGGCTTCGCCGTGAGCTGGGTGTCCATCATCTTCGACTATTCCGTCGCCTACGGCGCGGTCGGCCTTGCGGGCCTTTTCCGCGTGAAGGGCAACGACTATTCCAAGCTCCCGCTCGCCGCGTTCGTCGGCTGCCTCGGCCGCTTTGTCATCCACTTTATCTCCGGTGTGACGGTCTACGCGCAGTATATGCCCGAGGAATTCATGGGCATGACCATGACGTCTCCCGTGTTCTACTCCGTGCTGTACAACGGCACCTACATGCTGCCGAACACGATCCTCGCGATCGTCATCTGCGCGTTGCTGATGAAGCCCGCAGCGAAGCTGCCGAGCGCAGAGTAAAAAATAATATGGCAGCGCGACAGCGCTGCGGTTGTTCCCTGCGCCGCGCATGGGACGGATAAAGGGGGATATTCTCTTTCACAAAAGAGAATATCCCCCTTTAAATCCCCCAAGAGAAAGGTTTTGATTGGCAGTCTCGGATTCGAATGACTTTTATGCCTCCGGGATGGGAATGCCTGCGCGCGGCGAAGCCGCGTTAGCATTGCTATACGATTTGGCCTACTTCTATCATCCGCTGCCGCTCTGCTCATCTTGTTTTGGTGCAGCCTAATCATCTGACAATGCATATCATCTTTAGTGCGTACTGCGGCGAGCGCCAGCAAAGCCGCCTCGGCAGGCAATAGCAAATCTGTACAAGTCCAAAGTAGGCGGAAATTGCGTAAGGCTACCGAATCGCAGGCAAAGCGACAGCGAAGATAGAAGCAAACCAAGTCGTTTAGATACAACACCCGGCAGGCACCTGATTCCGCAGGCCGCGCAGCTCTTCAAGTGCCAATCTGCCAATGCAAAGCCTTTCTCTTGGGGTTCCAAAGGGGCCATTCTCTTTTGCGAAAGAGAATGACCCCTTTGTCCCGTTGCCCTGCGGAGTGCAGGGGAAACACGCTCCCCGCACAGCGGGAATGTTGTATTTACTTCTTGCGCTCCACCAATTTCTGGTATTGTTCCGAGATCTTTTTTCGAATATTTTCGATCTCGCGGCTTCCTTCCCCCTGCGTGTCGAGGACGAAATTCTTCGTGCCGAGTTTGAAAAACAGCATGAACGCCTCAGTCACCATGCGGCGGGTCTCGCGGTCGAGGTTTTTATAGGTCTTGAGCATCGCTGCGGCGCTTTTGAGCTTTTCCTCGGTGAGCTCGCTGAGCGTTTTTGCGCCCGAGGCGGTGAAGACGCTGTACAGCGCGTCGGCCAGCGCTTCGCGCTGCTGGGTGTTGAGCGAATCGGCCCAGGACGAGAGCGTTTCATCGACGAGCTTTCCCTCGCGGGAGAAGTCGTCGAGGTGGACAAACTGCGTACCAAGCACCTGCCAGGAAAACCCGTCATGCTGGTAAAGGCCGTCATAGGTCGAATGCACGACCTGATAGCGCTTTTCATGCTCCATCAGCATGCCGACGACAGACGTCTGCGGCAGGATGGTATGGATGCGGCTTGCGATGCGCTTGTGGCCCGGCGTCTCGCTGATGTCCCAGGCGAAGCCGGGGCCGTCGTTATTATGGACGGCGACGATGCGCTCTTGGATCTCGCCGCTGCTCTTCGCCGCGCTGTAAACGGCGAGGTTGCCGCCCTTGGAGTGCCCGCCGATACGGATGGTCTTGTCGCTGTACTGCCGCGCGACGCGCGCGACGTATTCGACCGCCTGCTTCTGCGAGGGGATCTCCTCCAAAAAGCCCATGTTGAGGTCTTCCTTCCACCCGACGATCGTATCGTCCGTGCCGCGGAACGAGATATAGATGCTGCCGTTGCCAAGGTCGATCGTCAGCGCCGCAAACTGCTGCTCGATGGAATCGTCAAGCAGCGCTGTGTAGCCGTTAAGCGTCATATTGCGAAAGCGCGGGCTCGTCATCAGCTTGCGCAGCATTTTCGAGATCGTGTCCGGCACGAGGACACCCATGGGGACGTCCTTCCCGCCATGGCGGGCGAAAAACGCCTCCGCCGCCTCATTCAGCGGCAGGCCGCGCCCGAGCTCGGGAGGCGGCACGATGCCGTCAAAGTCGACAAAGCTCAGCTCTGCCAGAATCAGCGCGTCCACCTCGTTGAACGGCGAAATTTCGAGCGTCAGATCCCCGCGCCAGTCCAGATAATCCATCAGATTTGCCATATCGTTAACCTCCGTCAATGGGTCTCGTTTTCTTTCATCGTATGGCGCGCATAGCCGCTGCGCCACAGCCGCACGGCGCGCGCTTGCAGCGCCTCGGGCTTGTTGGGGAGTTTTTCCGCCGCGACCTCGTCTAAAAGCCGCGCAAGCACCGCGCCGATCTCACGCCCGTGGTAGCCGAGGGCTGCGAGGTCTTCCCCGCTGATCTTGAGCTCGTGGATCGAGCAGCACGCGCCCTCTGAGATCAGCTCGTCGTAGATTTTCTGTGCTTCGTGCCACAGCGCCTGCGCACGCTCCAATCCCGCGGGCGCTTTCGCGGCATTGTCCGCCTGTTTGGTATAGAGAAGATTCTGCACCGTTTCCGCGCCGAGGCGCGCCATCTCCTTATGGATGGCCGCCCGCTCGGGGCGGAACATGTCGTCGAAACAGGCGAGCTGCGCGCGTATTCTGTCACGCAGCGCCTTTTCAAAGTGCAGCCGCGCCATGATGTCCTCCGCCATTTGAGTGGAAATCGCCGTGTGGCCGTAAAAATGTCCGACGCCCTGCTCGTCAAACGTCCGGCACAGGGGCTTACCGAGGTCATGGAAGAGCATCGTCCATCTCAGCTCCCGCTTTGGCGGCACGGCGGCGACAGCGCGCGCCGTGTGACCCCAGATGTCGAAGCAGTGGTGGTAATTGCACTGGTCAAAGCCGACGCAGGGTAAAATCTCCGGGATCGGCACGCCCAGAATGTCGGGAAAGGTCAAAAGCGTTTCCCCCACGTTCTCACCGAGCAAGAGCTTGTTCATCTCCGTGTACACGCGCTCATGCGCAACGTGGGCGAGTAGGCCGCGCGCCTCATGCGCGGCGCGGGCGGTCTCCTTCTCCGCCGAAAAACCGAGCACGGAGCAGAAGCGCACGAGCCGTAAAATGCGCAGCGCGTCTTCCTCAAACCGCCGCTTCGGCTCGCCGACGCAGCGAAGGACGCCTGCTTTCAGGTCTTCCTGCCCGCCGTAGGGGTCGACGAGCGTGCCGTCCGGCGACAAAGCGATGGCGTTGACCGTGAAGTCGCGGCGGGCAAGGTCCTCTTCAATGCTCGTGCCGAACGTGACGGAATCTGGGTGGCGGTTATCCCTGTACGCGCCGTCGCGGCGCATCGTCGTGAGCTCAATGGGCAGTCCCCCGCTCACGACCGTCACCGTGCCGTGCTGTAATCCCGTCGGGTGCGCCCACTTGCCGAAGAGGCGCAGCACCTCCTGCGGCAGGGCGTCGGATGTCATGTCGTAGTCGGACGGCGCTTTGCCTCGCAGCATTTCGCGCACGCAGCCGCCAACCAGGTACGGCGAATAACCCGCGCCTTGCAGCGTGGTGATGACCGTTTCGACTTCCTTCGGTAAAAAGAGCATGGAACCCTCACAAAAAATCAAATTTTTAGCATTGCACTCCGTTCACCGCTATATTATAATAGAAAATCCATAAAAAGTAAATCTCCTGTGCTCCGCACAAGGAAAGGATTTGATACAATGACTAATCAGAAGGATATTTTCTCCTATCTCGTCCCCGGCAAGTGCGCGCATCTGGCCGGCATCGGCGGCGTTTCGATGAGCCCGCTGGCAGAGGTGCTGCACGGCATGGGCCTCAAGGTCCAGGGCAGCGACATGAACGACGGCCCGTCCGTCGAGCATCTGCGCTCGCTCGGCATCCCCGTGGCCATCGGCCATGCAGCGGACAACCTTGGCGAGTGCGACTTTGTTATCCGCACCGCCGCCATCCACGACGATAATCCCGAGATCTCCGGCGCGGTGACGCGCGGCATCCCCGTTTTCGAGCGCGCGCAGGCTTGGGGCGCTATTATGAAGGGCTACAAAAACGCCCTCTGCATCTCCGGCACGCACGGCAAGACGACGACCACTTCGATGGCGACGCACATCTTCATGGCCGCGCAGAAAGACCCGACCGTCATGATTGGCGGCACGTTACAGCTGCTTCATTCCGGTTATCGCGTCGGCAAGGGCGATACGATCATTGCCGAGAGCTGCGAATACTGCAACTCGTTTTTGAGCTTCTTCCCCACCGTCGCGGTCATTTTGAACGTGGAGGCCGACCATCTCGATTTCTTCAAAGACTTAGCGGATGTGGAACACTCGTTCCGCCGCTTTGCAGAGCTCGTCCCCATCGGCGGACATGTGGTCGCCAATATGGACGATCAGGGCGCGCGCGATGCGCTCAGGGGCATTTCCCAGCCGATCTTCTGGTTCAGCTATGACGATCCCGCCGCGCAGTGCCGCGCGGAAAACGTCGTCTGGACGGACGGGCTTCCGAGCTTTGACATCTATATCCGCGGCAGTTACTACGCTCATGTTTCCCTGCGCGTGGGCGGCAAGCACAACGTGATGAACGCACTGGCCGCGGCGAGCGCCGCATATCTTCTCGGCGTCAGCGGCGAGGCCGTCGGTCTCGGCCTTGCAACGTTCACCGGCGCGGGCCGCCGCTTTGAGTACAAGGGAAGCTTCCACGGCGCGGACGTCTACGACGACTACGCCCACCACCCCGGCGAGCTGCACGCGCTGCTCGAAATGGCGAAGACGCTTCCCTACAAGCGCATCATCTGCGCATTCCAGCCGCACACCTACACGCGCACGAAGGCGCTGTTTAACGATTTTGTCAAAGAGCTGCGCGTACCCGACGTCGTCGTGCTGGCAGAGATCTACGCCGCGCGCGAGCAGAATGACATCGGCATTTCGTCTATGGACCTGAGCCGCGAGATCCCCGGATCCGTTTATTGCCCTACGCTCGACAAGGTGACTGCCGCGCTCGCGCGCATCGCCTGCCCGGGCGACCTTATTTTGACCGTCGGCGCGGGCGATATATTCAAGGCCGGCGAAAAACTGCTGAAAGAAGAGAAATAAAGCAACATGGAAATCTCCCCGATCTATCACAATTCCCGCCCCGAGGGTAAGCTGCCCGCGCAGGAAGCGGCAGCGTTCGACTTTCTGGATTCCCTCGGCATCGACTATGAGCGCGTGACCCACGAGCTGGCCGACACGATGGAAAAGTGCGACGACGTCTCCGCTGTGCTCGGCGTGGACGTGTGCAAGAACCTCTTCCTCTGCAACCGGCAGAAGACGAATTTCTACCTTTTATGTATGCCGCCGCACAAGGCGTTTCATACGAAGGACTTGAGCCATCAGATCGGCTCGGCCCGCCTGTCGTTCGCGTCGGAAGAGCAGCTTTGGGACTTGCTGCACTGCACGCCGGGTTCAGCGACGATCCTCGGCCTGATGAACGATGATGAGAACCGCGTGCAGCTGCTCATCGACAAGGAGACCTATGAGGCGGAGTACTTCTCCTGCCACCCGTGCCTCTGCACCTCGACCATCAAGCTCAAAACGAGCGACGTTAAAAATATGCTGCTGCCGAAAGTGCACCACGAGCCCATCGTCGTGGAGCTGTAAGAGGAAAAATCAAGCAAAAAAGGTTCCGAAGAGACTTCTTCGGAACCTTTTATATGAGCTCTTTTACTGTAAGGTATATCGGCTTGTCAACGTCAGCGTCAGAGCAGGTACAGACGCTGGCGGTGTAGTCGTGGAACGGTTCGAGCGCGAAAACGCGCTCATTCGGGAAGCTCGGCACTTCCCTGTCCCGCAATGCGACGGCGCTGATCCCCGCGCGCTTGCAGCGGCTCTCCCGCTGCACCCAGAGGCGCCAGAAATCGGCGTCATTTGCCGCGTGAAAGCGCGTGCGCATCGCGCCGCTCACAGGGCGAAGACACTCGATATCCGCGCCGATTGGCTCGTTGTGAACAGCCAGCAGCGCAGCGCCGCGCGTGTGGCTCAGGCTGAAATGAACGTCCGGATGCGAAGCAAAGTACGGCTTGCCGTGCTCGCCGCAGGAAAGCTGCGGTAAGTCCTCCAAGCCGTAAAGTTCATGCAGTGCACGGCAGAGCAGCGCGTAGGCGCAGAGGGGTTCCGATGTTTTGATGCGGTCTTGCCGCTCAGGTGGCAGAAAACGCGCGAGCGTGGACCGTTCCGCTTCTGAGAGCGGTCGATCTAATTTTACCGCATACAACCGGATATTCACGATGTTCCGCCCCCTTTGCGCAGCGATTCCTGCGGAAATTATAGGAGAAATGGCACGGTCTGTCAAATTTTCTCCGCGCAGAAAAATTTTTTCGAAATTTTTCCGTCAAAAAAGAGGAAAGTAACCATTTTCGGCGTATATATCCATTGACAACAAAAAGTTCCGTGCGCAGAAGTGAGAAAGGAGGACGCCATGGCCTTTGACCGTCAGTTTTTGGACGAGCTCATCGCCCGCAACGATATTGTTGACGTTGTCAGCAATTATGTCTCGCTCCAGCCGCGCGGCGGGAGCCTGTGGGGCTGCTGCCCCTTTCACAGCGAAAAGACGCCTTCGTTCCACGTGCTGCCGGACAAGCAGCTGTGCTACTGCTTCGGCTGCAAAAAAGGCGGCGGCGTCATCAACTTCATCATGGAGGAGGAGAACCTTTCCTTCCCCGATGCGGTGCGCTTTCTCGCACGACGCGCGAACATGCCCGTGCCGGAAGAAGAGCACAGCGACGAGAGCCGGCTGCGTTCGCGCATCCTGTCGCTCAACCGCGACGCGGCGCGCTTTTACTACGATCAGCTCTACTCGCCCAAGGGTGCGCCGGTGCTCGAGTATATGAAAAACCGCAAGATCACGCGGCGCAATGCAACGAACTTCGGCCTCGGTGCATCGGCGGACGAGTGGGACGGCTTACTGACCGCGATGCGGAAAAAGGGCTATGGCGACGGCGAGCTGCTTGCCTCGGGTCTTGCCATCCGCGGCAAGAACGGCGGGCTGTACGACAAATTCCGCAAGCGCCTCATCTTCCCCATCATCGACGTGCGCGGCGATGTGCTGGGCTTTGGCGGGCGCATCATCAGCAAGGACGATCCGGGCGCGAAGTATATGAACACGCCCGAGACCATCGTTTACAGCAAGCGGCGCGTTTTATACGGGCTGAACCTGGCCAAAAAGAGCAAGCGCAGCAACATTATTTTGGTCGAGGGCAACATCGACGTCGTGATGCTGCATCAGGCGGGATTCGACAATGCTTGCGCCTCGATGGGCACAGCGCTGACGACGGAGCAGCTGCAATTACTCAGTCGCTACACGAAGGAGATCGTGCTCTGCTACGACAACGACGACGCGGGCAAGGTCGCGACGCAGAAGGCGCTGACGCTTCTCAATAACACCGACTTTCAGGTCAAGGTGCTCGAGCTCCCCAAGCGGCTCGTCGACGGAGAGTACATCAAACAGGACGCGGACGACTTCATCAAGTTCCAGGGTAAGGACGCCTTTGAGCATCTGCTTTCCGGCAGCGAGAGCGGGATGGACTTCCGCATGGCGCAGCTCAAGTCAAAGTTCGACCTCAAAAGCGACGAGGGACGTATCGGCTTTGCCGAAGCGGCAGCAGGATTGCTCTCCACAGTGCCGAACGCGGTTGAGCGCGAAATTTACACCGTGCGCGCGTCCGAGGCCGCAGGCATCACGCCCGACGCGATGAAGCTCGAGGTCGAGCGCGCGCGAAAACGCGCCCGCTACAAGGAAAAGCGCGAGCAGGAGCGGCGGGACCTGAATCCCGCGGCGTCCGCCCAGCCGCGCGAGCGGTCGATCCGCTACACAGACCTTCGCTCGGCGCTCGCCGAAGAAGGCGTGCTGCGGCTTTTGACGCTGGACGATTCCCTCTTTGGCGAGAATCCGCCGATCCGGGAAGAGGACTTCTCCTCCCCCCTCCTGGGTCGGTTCTTCACGGCGCTGCGCGCGCAGCTGCGCGAGAGCGGACAGGTGAACATCCCAGCGCTGGCGGAATTTTTCACGTCGGAGGAGATCAGCCACTTGATCGGTATCCTGCAAAAGCCGGAGTCGCTCAAAAACGGCGCGCAGGCGCTCAGCGACTACTGCACTATCATTTTAGACGAAGCTCACAAACGCGCAGCCGTCAACGAAGATCCCCTGATGGCCGCGATGGAAAAGAATAAATATAAGGGTAACGGAGGAAAGCAAACATGGAAGAAAAACAGCTGACCAGCAGAGAGCTGGAGGAACAGGCCAACGCGCTGCTCGCCGAGGCGGATTTTGAGGAGATCAATCTGCCGAAGAAAGCGAAAAAGGCCGCAGCGGCCAAGAAAGCGAACGAGGATACCGCGCAGGCGGAAAAGCCCGCGGAGAAGTATCCCCCGCTGGATGAAAAGCTGGTCGCCTCCCTGCCCGCGGCGGCGCTGCTGCAGGGCAGCGAAAAGCTCATGGAGATCTTTGCCAAGGGCAAAGCCAAGGGCAAGCTCAACTCCAGCGACCTGATGGAGACCATCGACGAGATGAACCTTGAGAGCGAGCAGCTCGACCAGATCTACGACTCGCTCGAAACGCTCGGCATCGACATCGGCACCGCCGAGGCCATCGACAGCAGCATTGACGATGTGGAGCCGCCGATGGAGGAGATCGCCGAGATCGAAGAGGAAGAGCTCGTCGACCCGAACGAGCTGGTCGACAGCTTCTCGACTGACGACCCCGTGCGCATGTACCTCAAGGAGATCGGTAAGGTGTCGCTGCTGTCGGCGGACGAGGAAATTTCGCTCGCGACCGCGATGTCCGCGGGCGTGGAGGCCAAGCAGAAGCTCGAAGAGGCCGAAAAGAACGGCACGGAGCTGAGCGAAGAGGAAACGAAGGCACTCAAATCTGCCGTCAAGAAGGGAGAGCGCTCCAAGCAGCGCCTGGCCGAGGCAAACCTGCGTCTCGTCGTGTCCATCGCTAAGCGCTACGTGGGCCGCGGCATGCTGTTCCTCGACCTCATTCAGGAGGGCAACCTCGGCCTCATCAAGGCCGTCGAAAAGTTCGACTACACCAAGGGCTACAAGTTCTCGACCTACGCGACGTGGTGGATCCGTCAGGCCATCACTCGCGCCATTGCTGACCAGGCGCGCACCATCCGTATCCCCGTTCATATGGTCGAGACCATCAACAAGGTCATCCGCGTGTCCCGTCAGCTCTTGCAGGAGCTCGGCCACGACCCCTCTCCCGAAGAGATCGCCGCCGAGATGGACATGCCCGTCGACAAGGTGCGCGAGATCCTGAAGATCGCGCAGGAGCCCGTCTCCCTCGAAACGCCGATCGGCGAAGAGGAAGACAGCCACCTTGGCGACTTCATCCCCGACGAGGGTGCGAGCGAGCCGAGCGAGGCCGCGTCGTTCACGCTGCTGCAGGAGCAGCTCGTCGACGTGCTCTCCACCCTCACCCCGCGTGAGGAGAAAGTCTTGAAGCTGCGCTTCGGCATCGAGGACGGCCGTCCCCGCACGCTCGAGGAGGTCGGCAAGGAGTTCAACGTCACGCGCGAACGCATCCGCCAGATCGAGGCCAAGGCGCTGCGCAAGCTGCGCCATCCCAGCCGCAGCAAGAAGCTCAAGGACTTCCTGAATTAAGAAACCGAATCAAACAGCGAAAAAATACCGTCGGGGAGCGATCCCCGACGGTATTTTCTTTCCCCTGCCCGCGTGCTCCGCGGGCTTTATCCGACCGATCCGCCGATGGCAAGACGCAGCAGAACGGCCGCAGTCAGCATAAGGACCGGCAGCTTGCGCCGAAGCCTTTTGCGCGCGCTGTCCATTGCCGCTTCCCTACTTCGCCAGCGCCCTGCCGAGCTCGCGGCAGGCCTCGAGCGCCGCGTCGTCGGGCGCGTCGCAGCAGGTGACGCTCTCGCACACGAGGTTCAGCCCCGCGTCGCCGCAGTCCTTCTCCCAGCTGCGCATCCACTCGCCGTCGCCCCAGCCGTAGGAGCCGAACAGCGCCGCGCGCTTGCCGCCGAGGCTGCGCTTGCACGCGTCGAACATCGGCTGGAATTCCATTTCCTCCAGCACCTCGCTGCCCATGGCAGGGCAGCCGAAGGCGATGGCGTCGTAGGCGTTCAGATCACCGGGCTGTACCTTGTCGGGCGTGAGCAGCACAGCCTCCGCGCCTGCGGCGGTCATGCCCTCGGCCACAGCCTTCGCCATGGCCTCCGTATTGCCCGTACCGCTCCAGTAAACAACAGCAGTTTTCATATTCGTATGTTCCTTTCGATGATGATATAGTATCAAACTGCGACGGCAAGCTGCTCGAGCTTCGAGCCGGTCTGCCAGAGTGCGCAGTAGATCTCCGTGCATTTCTTGAATTTCGCGAACAGGGCCTGCGCCTTGGCCTCGTCGCCGTAGACCTTCCAGAGCCCCGCGCACTTGAAGCCGTTCGCGCGGTGGTCGATGAAGCCCTTGACGTCCTCGGGCGGATAGCTGAGGAACAGTCCGACCTCGTGCGGGAACTCTCCGCTCTCGCGGAAGCGGCGGATGAGCTGCGCCACGCAGCGCGCGCAGCTCTCATTGGCGTAGCCCGCCTGGCGCAGCAGCTCGGATGCCAGCGCGTCCTGCAGGTCGCGCCGCAGCTCGGCGGGACGGTAGAGGTAAAGGAGCGCCTGCCCCTCCAGAAAGCGGATCGGCAGCAGGCACAGCCCCTTCGGCACCAGCAGCCGGTTCAGCCGCCGGATGTCGGCCAGCAGGTCCTCGCGGTCCTCACAGGGACAGGGAAACAGGCTCCCCGTCTTGATGCCTGCGAGCGTCGGCGCGCCCTGACGGATCAGAATTTCTTCAGACATTTGCTCTCGCCTCCTCCGGTAGTATTTCACACGACGGCTGCTTTCATTCCATCAGTTAAACCGCTCTAACCGTATGGTAAAAAAGAAAGACGTCGATTCCGACCTTTTTCACGTCTTGTTGGTTAAGGCGCTCTAACCAATGTTCTTTTGAAAAACCGCACCGGCGGTTTACAGCTATACCATAGCATACTCCCGACGCCTTTGCAAGTCTTTTTTTCGCGGACGGCAAAATTATCCCTGCCGGCAGGCGGAGCGGGACCGCCGCATCGGCAGTCCCGCTCCGGGCGGCTCTGTTATTTTTCGATGCGGTAGCTTTCGCTGCCGCCGTAGATGTGTACCGCGCGGGCGCGGTAGATGTCCAGAACGGCGCTCGCCAGCGCGTCGGGATCGTGGCGGGCAAAGTCGCCGGACGGCGACGCCAGCGGCCGCTCGACCAGCTCGATGCCCATCTGCGCAATGCGCTCACGGTCGACCGTCAGCACCTCCGCGCCCTCGGCGCGGTAGCGCTCCGCCAGCTCCGGCGGGATGGGAGAGGAATTGGCAAGGCACAGCTCCACCATGTCCGCCGTACCGTGGCGCAGCAGCGCCGCCAGATGGTCGGCGGCGGTGTAGCCCTCGGTCTCACCGTCCTGTGTCATGATGTTGCAGACATAGATCTTCTGCGCGTCGGACGCGGCGATGGCCTCCGCCACGCCGTCCACCAGCAGGTTCGGGATGATGCTCGTATACAGGCTCCCCGGCCCGAGGAGGATGAGGTCCGCCGCCGCGATGGCGTCGAGCGCATCGGGGAGCGCCTTCGGGTGCGCCGGCAGAAGCTCGACGTGGTCGATGCGGCAGTCCTGCTGCTTTTTGAAGCCGAAGATATTGCTCTCGCCGACAACGTAGGCGCCGTTTTCAAAGGTCGCCGTCAATCGCACGTCCGTCGTCGTGACCGGAATGACCGTGCCGCTGATGGCAAGCACCTGCCCCATGCTGCGCACCGCCTCGTCAAACGAGCCGGTGACGCCGTTGAGCGCTGCAAGCAGGAGATTGCCGAAGCACTGCCCGCGCAGCGTGCCGCTCTCAAAGCGATAGGTCAGGAGCTGCTGCATGACCGGCTCGGTGTTCGCGAGCGACTCCATGCAGTGGCGGATGTCGCCGGGCGGCAGCATCCCGATGTCCCGCCGCAGCATACCGCTGCCGCCGCCGTCGTCCGACACGGTGACGATGGCGGTCAGATTTTTCGTGTATTTTTTCAGCCCGCGCAGCATGGTGGAAAGGCCCGTGCCGCCGCCGATGGCGACGATATGCGGTCCCTGCGCCCACAGCTGGCGGCTCGGAAGCATCGCGCTCATACGCAGTCCTCGTTTCCGCGCCGCCCACAGCGGACCGGCGCAAAAGACTTTTCGATTTTTAAGGCAGCACCGCGCAATTTGGCAAGCCGATCCGGCGAAGCGCGCAGACGCAATTGCGCGGCGATGCCTTAAGATTATATCACTTTCTTTAAGACTGCACAAGCACCCTTGTTTTTTTCACCGCCGCGTGCTACACTCAGGGCGTACTGTTCAGAAGTCGCAAAGAAAGGCAGATCGCTGTGCTATGACCTATTTCTGGGAAACCGTTGACACCATCGCGCCGGGCCTCGGCTGGCCGCATTTCGGCCCCTTTCATCTCGCCGTGCTCGCCGTTTTTCTTCTGCTCGGCGCCGTGCTCTGCCGCGGCTATTGCGGCATGGACACGGACAAGCGGCGCCGCTGGCGGCGCACGGTCGCGCTGCTGCTCGTCGCGGACGAGCTCTTCAAGGACTTCGGCCTTCTTTACGGCGGCAATTTCAGCCTCGATTACCTGCCGCTGCACCTGTGCTCCATCAATATCTTTCTCATCGCCCTGCACGCCTGGCGGCGGCCGAAGCTGCTCGACACCTTTTTGTATTTCGTCTGCCTGCCCGCCGCCTGCGCGGCCCTGCTCTTCCCGACGTGGGCCCCGCTGCCGCCGCTCAACTTCATGGTGATCCACAGCTTCACCGTGCATTTCCTGCTCGCGCTCTATCCCCTTGCGCTGACCCTCCGCGGCGACATGGACCCGCAGCCGCGCGCGTTCCCGCGTTGCTTTGCCCTGCTCGCGGCAATGGCCGTGCCGATCTGGTTCTTTGACCGCGCGTTCGACACGAACTTCATGTTCCTCATGCGCGCCGGCGAGGGCAATCCCCTCAAGCTCTTCGAGCGCTTCGGCAGCCATCTGCTCGGCTACCCCGTGCTCCTCGCCGTGGTGTTCGCCGTGATGTATCTGCTCCTCCGCGTGCTGCGCCGACGCACCGCCGTGCCCGCCGGCAAATAAAGCCCTCCGCCGATCCGGCCCGTCCCGCAGGGGCGGGCCGTTTCATTTGTGAACTTTCTGTGTCATTTCATTTTCCCGCTTGACAAGAAAAAATGTTTCGGCTACAATACGCAGGTCAATAGGTCGTATACGACGTATTTTATTTTCGAGGTGAGAAAGAATGTGTAAGCACCCCATGCCGAAGGGACTGCGCTTTGCGATCCTGCAAAAAACCATACGCCGGCAGATGGATGAATACGTGCGTGAAACGGGCCTGACCGGCACGCAGGTCGGCGTGCTCGGCGAGCTTGGCCGTCTGGAGCGCGAGAGCGCGGGTGAGGTAACGCAGAAGGCGCTGGAGGCGGCGGCGCACGTCACGCATCCGACGATGACCGAGCTTCTGAAAAAGCTGGAGAAAAAGGGCTTTGTCACCTGCCGCACCAGCGAAAAGGACCACCGCTGCAAGGTCGTCTCCGCCACCGAGAGGGCGCACGAGCTGCATCATGCCATCGGTGTTTTCGACGATCGCGTGTTCACGGCGCTCTGCCGCGGACTGAGCGAGGGCGAGGTCGCGGAATTTTTACGCATCACCGACGTGATGCTGGAAAACGCCAAAAATATGAACGACGCGCGGGAGCCATTCCCGTGCGGGAGAGGATGTGATGCCGAATGATCCGACAGCTCACAAAGTGTATCCGCGAGTACAAAAAGCCGACGGTCTGGACGCTCGTGCTCATTTTAGCCGAGGTCGCCATCGACGTTATCATTCCCTTTGAGACCGCCAACCTCATCAACGAGGTCAAGGCCGGCGCGGAGCTCGGCGGCATCGTGCGCGTGGGTCTTGTGCTCGTGCTGCTGGCGATGATCTCGCTCGTGTGCGGCGGCGCGGCGGGCTTTACCGGCTCCAAGGCTGCGTCCGGCTTTGCCAAAAACGTGCGCCATGACCTCTTCACCAAGGTGCAGGGCTTTTCGTTTGAGAACATCGACAAATTCTCGTCCGCCTCGCTCGTCACGCGCATGACCACCGACATTCAAAATGTGCAGATGGCGTACATGATGTGCATCCGCATCGCGGTCCGCGCCCCGCTGATGATGATCTTCTCCATCATCATGGCGTTCATTATGGGCGGAAGGCTCGCGCTGACCTTCGTGGTCATCGTGCCGGTGCTGGTCGTCGGGCTGTTCTTCATCGCGCGCGAGGCCATGCCCGCGTTCCGCGCGGTGTTCCGCAAGTACGATAAGCTCAACGAATCCGTGGAGGAAAACGTGCGCGCGATGCGCGTGGTGAAGGGCTTCGCGCGTGAGAGCTACGAGACGAAGAAGTTCACCGCCGCGAGCGACAACATCCGCGGCGACTTCACGCACGCCGAGCGCGTGGTCGCGCTCAACTCCCCGCTCATGCAGCTGTGCGTGTACTTCAATATGGTGTTCGTGCTCTTCGTCGGCTCGAAGCTCATCATCACGAACGGCGGCACGACCATCGACGTCGGCCAGCTCTCCGCCATGCTCACCTACGGCATTCAGGTGCTCATGTCGCTGATGATGGTCTCCATGATCTATGTGATGCTCACCATGTCCGCCGAATCCGTCAAGCGTATCTGCGAGGTCTTGAGCGAGGAGTCCGCGCTCACCGATCCCGCCGCGCCGGTCACGACCGTCGCGGACGGCTCCGTGGACTTTGACGGCGTGAGCTTCAAGTATTCCGCCGGCGCGGAGAAATACGCGCTGCGGGACATCGACCTCCACATCGCCTCGGGCCAGACCGTCGGCATCCTCGGCGGCACCGGCTCGAGCAAATCGACCCTCGTGCAGCTCATCCCCCGCCTCTACGACGTGACGGAGGGCAGCGTGAAGGTCGGCGGCGTGGACGTGCGCGAGTACGACCTCGACGCGCTGCGCAGCGCCGTAAGCATGGTGCTGCAGAAGAACGAGCTGTTTTCCGGCAGCATCAAAGAAAATCTCCGCTGGGGCAATGAGAACGCCACGGACGCGGAGCTTGAGGATGCCTGCCGCCTCGCGCAGGCGGACGACTTCATCCGATCTTTCCCCGACGGCTATGACACCCACATCGAGCAGGGCGGCACGAACGTCTCCGGCGGACAGAAACAGCGCCTGTGCATCGCCCGCGCGCTGCTCAAGAAGCCGAAGATCCTGATCCTCGACGACTCGACCTCCGCGGTCGATACGCGCACCGACGCGCTCATCCGCGAGGGCTTCAAGTCCTATATCCCCGAGACGACCAAGATCATCATTGCCCAGCGCGTCGCGTCCGTGCAGGACGCCGACCTCATCCTCGTGATGGACGGCGGCGCCATTGCCGCCTCCGGCACGCACGAGGAGCTGCTCAAGACCTCCGAGATTTACCGCGAGGTCTACGAATCCCAGACGAACGGAGGCGACGAGAATGCCTAAAGTGAATCCGCACGCCGATCCTACGCGGCGCGATCTCGGTCCCGCCGCCCTGGGGCGCACGGTGAAGAAGCTCTTTTCCTACTACCCCGTGCTCGCGCCCGTCACCTTCGTCTGCATCCTGTTCTCCTCCATCGTATCCTCCGTTCCCTCGCTCTTCACGCAGAACATCATTCAGATCATTGAAAAGTGGTACATCAGCCGCGACTGGGCCGCCGCCAAGGCGGAGATCGTGCCCTATCTCACGCTGCTCGTCGTGCTCTACGCGCTCTCCATCCTCTCCATGACGGTCTACACGCAGCTCATGGCGTATATGACGCAGGGCTTTCTGCACAAACTGCGCTGCGAGATGTTCGGCGGGATGCAGAAGCTGCCCATCCGCTATTTTGACAGCCACCAGCACGGCGACATCATGAGCCACTACACGAACGACATCGACACGCTCCGCCAGCTCGTCTCGCAGGCATTGCCCGCGCTCATTCAGTCCGGCGCGATCGTGCTCGTGGTGTTCTCCATCATGCTCTACTTCAGCCTTTGGCTGACGCTGGTGCTCGTGCTCGGCATCATCGCCATGGTCGCGGTCACGAAGAAGATCGGCGGCGGCAGCGCGAAATACTTCGTCCGCCAGCAGAAGGCCGTCGCCTCCACCGAGGGCTTCATTCAGGAGATGATGGCGGGTCAGAAGGTCGTCAAGGTCTTCTGCCACGAGCAGAAGAGCATCGAGGACTTCGACCGGCTCAACGACGCTCTCTTTGAGGACAGCTTCCGCGCACAGGCCTATGCCAGCGTCCTCGGCCCCATCATCGGCAACATCGGCAACATCCTCTATGTGACGCTCGCGCTCGTCGGCGGCGTGTTCCTGCTCATCGGACTGCCGAACGTGTCGCTCTCCGGCAAGGCGCTGGACATCTCCATCCTTGTGCCCTTCCTCAACATGGCGCGCCAGTTCACCGGCAACGTCAACCAGCTCTCCCAGCAGATCAACGCGGTCGTCATGGCGGGCGCGGGCGCACAGCGCGTGTTCGCCCTCATCGACGAAAAGCCCGAGACGGACGACGGCTATGTGACGCTTGTGAACGCCGCGGTCGCGCCCGACGGCACCGTGACCGAATCCGACCGCCGCACCGGTCATTGGGCGTGGAAGCACCCGCACGGCGACGGCACCCTCACCTACACCGAGCTGCGCGGCGACGTGCGCCTCACCGACGTGGACTTCGCCTACACCGAGGGCAAGGACGTGCTGCACGACGTATCCGTTTACGCCGAGCCGGGCCAGAAGGTCGCCTTCGTCGGCGCGACCGGCGCGGGCAAAACGACCATCACGAACCTCATCAACCGCTTTTACGACATTGCCGACGGCAAGATCCGCTACGACGGCATCAACGTCAACAAGATCGCCAAGCCCGATCTGCGGCATTCCCTCGGGATCGTGCTCCAGGAGACCAATCTGTTCACCGGCACGGTCATGGATAACATTCGCTACGGCAAACTGGATGCCACCGATGAAGAATGCATCCGGGCCGCCAAGCTCGCCAATGCGGACGATTTTATAACCCGTCTGCCCGACGGATACAACACCATGCTGACGGCAAACGGCGGCAGCCTTTCCCAGGGGCAGCGGCAGCTGATCGCCATCGCCCGCGCAGCCGTGGCCGATCCCCCCGTCATGATCCTGGACGAGGCCACTTCCTCCATCGACACCCATACGGAAGCTCTGGTGCAGGCCGGCATGGACGCTTTGATGAAGGGGCGCACGGTGTTCGTTATCGCCCATCGGCTGTCCACGGTCCGCAACTCCGACTGCATCATGGTCCTCGACCACGGCCGCATCATTGAGCGCGGCACTCACGATGACCTGATCGCCCAGCGAGGCACCTATTACCAGCTCTATACGGGAGCCTTCGAGCTGGACTGATCTCCGAAAGGCTGTCGAAGCCGGAGCAGGCGATCCGTGCGGCAGATGCAGCAAAATTTAATAGGACTGTCACTTTCCTGTGTCAGTCCTATTTTTCGACTTCCTATATTCGCCAGGCGGCGCGATTCCGGAAAGGAAAGGCCATAAGCCGAAAACAGAAAACGGAGGAAAAGCCAATGGCAAATAACACGGCCGCGGTTTTCACCCGGCATTATGACTCTCCGATGGGCCGCATCCTGCTCGCGGCGGACGAAATCGGTCTGCGGGGACTGTGGTTTGACGGTCAAAAGTACTTTGCCCGCGATCTGCCGGAAAAACGCATCGAGCAGGAAACGCACGCCCTTGCCGAGGCCAGGCGCTGGCTGGACGTATACTTTACCGGCAAAGAACCGGACTTTCTGCCGCCGCTGCACCCCATCGGCTCGGCGTTCCGCCAGGCCGTATGGACAATTCTTCTGCAGATCCCCTACGGGCATACCACGACCTACGGCGAGATCGCGCGGCACCTGGCCGGGACGGCGGGTCTTTCGCGGATGTCCGCGCAGGCCGTCGGCGGCGCCGTCGGGCATAACGAAATATCGATCATCATTCCCTGCCACCGCGTTGTCGGCACAAGCGGCAGTCTGACCGGGTACGCCGGAGGGATCGAAAGAAAAGTGAAGCTGCTGGAACTGGAACGGGCCGATATGACGCATCTCTTCGCGCCGAAGAAAGGAACGGCACTGTGATCGGGCCGTAATGCAGCAGGCCTTCGCCGCAGTGACACACTACACCGAAAATTTGTGGTGCGCATTTTCTCTCCGTTGTGGTACAATAGGCGCATCGAAACAAAACGGAGAACACCATGACGAGGATACTTTTTATTTGCCACGGCAACATCTGCCGCAGCCCGATGGCGGAATATGTGATGAAGGATCTTGTATCGAAGGCCGGCCGGGCAGACGAATTTTTCATCGCCTCCGCGGCGACGAGCCGTGAGGAGCTCGGAAACGGCGTTTATCCCCCGGCACGCCAAAAGCTCGCCGAGCACGGCATCCCATGTGCCGGTCACGCCGCGCGGCAGATCGCGCCGAAGGATTATGTTAACTTCGATCTCCTCATCGGCATGGATGAAGAGAACATCCGGAACATGCGGCGCGTCTTCTCCGGCGATCCGGAGGGCAAAGTCTCTCTCCTGCTCGACCACGCCGGACGCGGCGGGAACGTTGCCGATCCGTGGTATACAGGCGATTTTGAAGCGACCTGGCGCGACGTGAACGACGGCTGCCGCGCACTGCTCCGCGAGCTGAGTTGAATATTATGTTTACTTAATTATGTTTATTTAATTATGGCAACCGACTGAAAAGCGTTCTGCGCAGCAAGAGACAAGAAAGGTGCATTTTCGGTTCTTTCCATTCCCGAACAATGCGCGTCTATCCCTGGCTCAAGGAAACCGGCACGATCTTCAGCCGCCAAATCCGTGGACGCTCTGCCCCCGCTCCCCGCCGGGGCGAAGTGCCGCGTGGAAGTTGTAATGAACCGAAAGGAGTAAGATACACATGATCAAATTCGGTACCGGCGGATGGCGTGCCATCATCGCCGACGGCTTCACAAAGGAGAACATCCGCCTGCTCACCGCAGGGCTGTGCGCGCTCATGGAAAAAGAGGGCCACGCCGGGGCGGAGATCTGCGTCGGGTATGACCGCCGCTTTCTCTCCAAGGAATCTGCGCACTGGGCGTGCGAGGTGCTCGCGGGCTACGGCTTCCGCCCGTACGTTATCAACCGCTCGAGCCCGACGCCGCTCATCATGTTCACCGTGAAGCGCCGGAACATGCCCTACGGCATGGCCGTGACGGCGAGCCACAACCCCGCCATTTATAACGGCATCAAGGTATTCACCGAAGGCGGGCGCGATGCCGACGCGGAAGTAACACGCCGCATTGAGGCCGAGATCGAAAAGCTCTCCCCCGCCGATGTGAAGAGCGTGGATTACGACACCGCGCTCGCCGAGGGAAAGATCGTTGAGGGCAACCCGATGAACGAGTATCTCGACAGCATCCTCTCCGCCGTGAATGTGGAGGCGATCAAGAAAGCCTCGCTGCGCATCGGCTTTGACCCGATGTACGGCGTGAGCTGGTCGAGCTTGAGCATGCTGCTCACAACGTGCCGGTGCGATCTTGAGGTCATCCACGACCGCCACGATACGCTCTTCGGCGGCAAGCTGCCCGCGCCGAACGTCGATACGCTCAAGCCACTCGCCGCGCTCGTGCTCGACCGGCACTGCGATCTCGGCATTGCTACTGACGGCGACGCCGACCGTCTCGGCGTCATCGATAACGAAGGGCAGTTCATCCACCCGAACAAGCTGCTCGTGCTGCTCTACTACTATCTAGTGAAGTACCGCGGCTGGGAAGGCCCCTGCGTGCGCAACAACTCCACCTCCTGTCTGCTCGACCGCGTCGCCGCGGGACTGGGGCAGAAGTGCTACGAAGTCCCCGTCGGCTTCAAGTGGGTCTCCGCGAAGATGAGCGAGACCGGCGCGATCATCGGCGGCGAATCGTCCGGCGGCATGGCCGTGCGCGGCCACATCTCCGGCAAGGACGGCATTTATGCCGCGGCGCTGCTCGTTGAAATGCTTGCCGTTACAGGAAAATCCGTCTCCGAGCTCTTCGCCGAGATCACCGCGCAGTACGGCAACCCCTGCTGGGCCGAGGCCGACTTCCGCATGACGCCGGAGCGCAAGGCCGAGCTGCAAAAGCTTCTCTTCACGGAAAAGAGGGTGCCGGAATTCGGCACGGCTGTCGATCACATCAGTCTTGAGGACGGCTGCAAGGTGTACTTCAAGGACGGAAGCTGGGTCATCTGCCGCTTCTCCGGCACAGAGCCGCTGCTCCGCATGGCCGCCGAAGCCGATGAACAAGCGGTCGCGGACGGGTATATTAAAGCCTTCCGAGATATGCTGGAACTCTGAAAACGTACAAAGCCCTTGGGAATACGCAAGTATTCCCAAGGGCTTTGGCAAATTTTTATTTACATCAGTTTCCGGAACAGCTCCGTCATATCGGCGACGCTCGTATCCTTGGGGTTGCCGGGACGGCAGGCATCGGCGTAGGCGCTCTCCGCGAGGAAAGGCAGGTCCTCTTCCTTCAGCGCTTCCAGCTTCTCGGGGATGCCGACATCCTTGGAGAGCTTCTTCACGGCATCGACCGCGGCCTTGCGGTACTCGGCCTGGGTCATCGAATCGACACCCTCCACGCCCATGGCGCGCGCGATCTCGCGGTACTTCTCGCCGGTGCAGTCGGCGTTGTATTCCATGACGATCGGCAGCATCATCGCGCAGGCGACGCCGTGCGGCGTGTCATACACAGCGCCGAGGGTATGCGCCATGGAGTGCGCGATGCCGAGACCGACGTTCGAGAAGCCCATACCGGCAATATACTGACCGAGAGCCATGCCCTCGCGACCTTCCTTCGTGCCCTTAACGGCGTCGCGCAGGTGAGCGGAAATGAGCTTGATGGCTTCAAGATGGAACATGTCGGTCATCTCCCACGCGGCCTTCGTGGTGTAGCCCTCGATGGCGTGGGTCAGCGCGTCCATGCCGGTGGAGGCGGTGAGACCCGCGGGCATGGAGCTCATCATCTCCGGATCGACGATCGCAACGATGGGCATATCGTGAGGATCGACGCATACGAACTTGCGCTTCTTCTCCACATCCGTGATAACGTAGTTGATGGTGACCTCGGCGGCGGTGCCGGCGGTCGTCGGGATGGCGATGATCGGCACGCAGGGCTTCTTGGTGTCCGCCACGCCCTCCAGAGAGCGCACGTCGGCGAATTCGGGGTTGTTGATAATGATGCCGATGGCCTTGGAGGTATCCATGGGCGAGCCACCGCCGATGGCGATCAGGTAATCCGCACCGGCAGCCTTGAACGCGGCGACGCCGTCGGTCACATTCGCAATGGTGGGGTTGGGCTTTATATCGGAGAATATCTCATAGCTCAGTCCGGCGGCATCCAGCACATCGGTCACGCGGGCGATAACGCCGTGACGCAGAAGAGTGGGGCCGCAGCAGATAAGCGCCTTTTTCAGGCCGCGGGACTTGACTTCGGCGGGCAGCTCCTGGATGGCGCCTGCACCGTGATATGAGGTCTGGTTGAGCATGATTCTGTTTGCCATAGTAATGTTTCTCCTTTCGTGATATGAAAAGCAACCTATTGCTCATTATGCCCTTGTTAATCAACACTTTCGAGCACGATCACATTCTAATGCGCCATATACCGCTTGTCAACACAAATACTCGCCAAAAATCGCCTCCTTTTGTAGAAATGCATCGGCAAACTGGCGAATTTCCCGATCCATTTTATTTCATGCGCACAGGTGTTCCGCACCGCGTGCTTCTTCCCTATCGTCATTTCGCCGCGGAGCAGCTTCCCTATGAGATCAAGCCGAACGGCAAAAGGATCGTCGAGTGGCTGGCCATTCGGCGCGTTATCTATTTACAATCTTCTCTTCTGAAATTATGTAAACTTTATGAGCATAAAAAACTGCGCAGAGAATGGTTTTTCTGCGCAGTTTTTATATTATGTTAATAGAATTATGTTTACTGTATTATGTTAATTACAGGATAAACCCACCGTCCACGGTGAGCACCTGTCCGGTGACGAAGCTTGCGTCGTCGCTCGCGAGGTAGGAAACTGCGGCGGCGATGTCCTCCGGCCGTCCGAGACGGCGCAGCGGCGTTTCCTCGGCAAGCTGCGGCAGCACCTCGCTCGGCAGGGCATCCAGCATGTCGGTTTTTATTACGCCGGGCGCGACACAGTTGACGCGGATGTGCGTGGGTGCAAGCTCGGCGGCCAGTGAGCGCGTGAGCGCGATGAGCGCGGCTTTTGTGGCGGAGTACGTCACCTCGCAGCTTGCGCCGCGCAGCCCCCACATGGACGAGACGTTCACGATGCAGCCCGCGTGCTCGCGGAGCATCGGCGGCAGGACAGCCTGGATGGTGTGGAACGCGCCGTCGATGTTCACGCCGAAATAGCGCCGCCACATCTCCTCCGTCACGTCCTGAAAAAGCGCCTGCCCCGCGACGCCCGCGTTATTCACGAGAAGGCTCACAGGGCCGAACGTATCCTCCACGCGGCGCATCATATTCTCTACCTGCGCGCGGTCGGCAACGTCCGCCTGAAACGCGGCGGCGCGCAGTCCCTCGGCGGTGAGCTCCGCCACGAGCGAGTCGGCGCAGTCCTGCCGGACATGATAGTTTACGGCAACGGTATAGCCCTCGTGGGCGAGACGGCGCGCCGTCGCGCGGCCGATGCCGCGGCTCGCGCCGGTGATAAGTGCAATCTTTTCCATTTCGTTTCCTCCCGGTGATATGCGTTTATTGTACCGCAGCAAAGAGCGGAATACAAGTCACCGCTCGTTCTCCGTCTCATATTCCCCGGTCTCCTTCTCGCCGAATTCCCGCGCTGTTTCCGCAACAACGGCCTCGTACCCGGTGAGCGCGGCGAACGAGGAAAACTGCGCCGCCCTGTCGCGCCGCGGCATGGGCGGATGTACGTCGGAAACATGGTGCGGCAGGGCGATAATATCATCGTAGTCGTGGCATTCCTCGCGCTTCATGCCCGGTGTCCTCCGATCTGTTTATTCCGCTCGCGCGTCGTCGCGCCCTCTTCGAGATTCATGCCCTTTAGTATGGCGTTGCTGCCGTAGCGCCGCTGGATGGCGAGAATGGCCTCCTGCCGGCGCCGTTCGCGCTCGCGCGCCTTTGGATCCGCGCCGGGCGCGCTCCCCTTCTCCTCCGCGGCAGAAAAGAGATCCAGCTGCTCACCGCTCTCGACCGCGCGGGGGATCTTATCCTCCGGCAGGACGCGGTTTGCCGCGACCGTCACGCGGCGGACAAGAAGGTTTTTGTCCGTAATGCGGTCGTAGAGCGCCATGACCGCGTCCGTGATCTCGCGCGTGGAGGACGAGTAGCCTGCGAGATTCGCCGTTCCGTGGCCATGCTTCGGCACGCAGCGGCCATAGCGGTCTACATGCGTTTCACCGGCATACTCCGCGGCGCGGGCGGGGTCGGAGAGATTTTCGATGTCGTACCCGATCGTGAGCGTGAGCTGGTCGGTGCATAGGCGCTTTTTCACGAGATCGAGCACGAGAAGGTCGGTCATCTCGCGCACGATGAGCTTTGCCTTGTGCCAGTCGTACGGCTCCTGCAGCACCTGCCCGGAGCTGATGCTGTTGGAGTCCGGCCGGTAGGCACGGATATCCGCGATCGTGCACGGCTCCCAGCCCCAGGCGTGGTCAATGAGAAGCTCCGCCTGCACGCCGAACGTTTTATAGAGCAGCTCCTCGTTATAGAAATCCCCGCTCTTTCCGAGCGAGCAGCGGGCAATATCGCCCATCGTGTGCATTCCCAGCGCTTCCAGCCGCCGCACCGTGCCCGCGCCGACACGCCAGAAATCCGTGAGAGGCCGGTGGCCCCAGAGATTGCGGCGGTAGCTCATTTCGTCAAGCTCCGCAATGCGCACGCCGTCACGGTCCGGCGGGATGTGCTTGGCTTCAATGTCCATTGCGATCTTGCAGAGATAGAGATTCGTCCCGATGCCCGCCGTGGCGGTGATGCCGGTCGTATGCAGCACCTCGCGCAGGATCTTCCGGCAGAGATCGTGCGCCGACATGCGGTACGTTGGCAGATAATCGGTCACATCCATAAACACCTCGTCAATGGAGTAGACGTGGATATCCTCGGGCGCTACGTAGTGCAGATAAATGTTGTAGATTCCGGCGCTGTAGCGCATGTAGTGCGCCATGTGCGGCGGCGCTACGACGTAATCCAGCTCCAGCGCGGGGTTTGCCGCAAGCTCCGGCGCGCTGCACGATTTTCCGGTAAACGCATGGCCCGGCGCGGCGGCGCGGCGCGCAGCGTTGATCTTCCGCACCGCCTCCACGACCTCAAAAAGCCGGGCGCGGCCCGGAATGCCGTAGGCCTTGAGCGCCGGAGACACCGCAAGGCAGATTGTCTTTTCCGTGCGGGTCGGGTCCGCCACAACAAGATTCGCCGTCATTGGGTCAAGACCGCGCTCCATGCACTCCACCGAGGCATAGAACGACTTGAGATCGATGGCAAGATATGTCCGCTCTCCCATGGCGCACCTCCTTCGTGGTTGGCTTTTCTCTATTATATTAGCTTATTGAGCGAATTTCAAGAGAAAGGTTTTGCGGCAGCATTGTGCATTTATGCAAAACTCCCCGGCGCCAGAGGCGTCGGGGAGAAAAGATGTAATCGGATTATCCCTTCGGCAGAAAATCCAGCCGGACGATCTGCACTTCGGCATAGGAAAAGCCGCCTTGCGGCAGCTTTTTCCCTATAGAGCATCGTGCTGTGATCATAGCGTCTACCCGTAAAAAAGCGACAGCTTTTGCCGGAAAACTCAAAGAAGTCCGAGCAGAAGCTCCGCGACGAACGCCACGCCGCAGCACGAGGCCGCCACGGTGATCAGTCCGCCGCCGCGCCAGGCGATAAGGATCCCGGCCACGAGCGCCGCAGCGCCGGCGACGGGCTGCTCCGTTGCCTGCACGATGGCGGGGAACGTCATCACCGCGAGCGTCACATACGGCACATAGTACAGGAACGAGCGGAGGAACCGGCTGCGGATGGGCTTTCGGATGAGCGTGAGCGGCAGAACGCGGACAAGGTATGTAACGACCGCCGCCGTCAGGATGGAGAGGAGCGTTTTTGTCATGCCGCCGCCTCCTCTTCCGCCGGGCGCGGGAACAAAACAGCCGCAAGCGCCGAAATGACGACCGTGAGAATGATCGTCCGGTTGCCGGAGGAAAGATCCCGCAGCACCGGCAGAAAGGCGAACGCCGCGCTCACGGCAAAGGCCGAGAGCACGCAGCCGAGCACCACGCGGTTTTCCTTCGCCGGGGGAACGATGATGGCGAGGAACATGCCGTAAAGCGCCACGCTCAGCGCGCTCACGATGCGCGCCGGGAGAAGGTTGCCCATGAAGATGCCGAGTGCCGTGCCAGCCGCCCACATCGGGATGGAGGCGGTCATCGCGCCGTAGAAATACCGCGGCTCCACGCAGCCCGGCCGGGCGATCGTGATGCCGAAAAGCTCGTCGGTCACATCAAAGCCGATGAAAAACCGGTGGTAAAACGGCATATCGGGGCTCATGCGCTGGCTGAGCGCACAGCTCATAAGGAGATACCGCGCGTTGATGATGAGCGTTGCAAGAGCGATCTCCACACAGGCAGCGCCGCTGCCGATGAGCGTGAAGAGGGCGTACTCGCCCGCCGAGGCGTTGCACAGAAGGCTGGAGAGCAGCCCCTGCGTTACAGTGAGTCCGGCATTGCGCGCGGCGATGCCGAGGGAAAACGACACGGCAAAATAGCCGAGACCGATGGGAAAGCCGTCGCGCAGGCCTTCAAAATAGACGCTGCGGCGGCTGTTGGAATGCGTTTGCTTCATAGCGGCTTCTTTCTTAAGGTAATAGGGATACAAAGAGAACTTGTACCACATTTGCCGCGCTCTGGCAAGGACTTTTCCGAAAGAAGCGAAGAATTCACGTTTCTGCTTATTCGTTCCGGTCTTTGATCTGCCGGTACCGGCAGAAGAAGCGGGCAAAGAAATAGATATACAGCCCCACAATTATGCCGAGCAGCGCGGCGAGAACGCCTTCTCCCTGCGCGATGGAATGGAGAAGTCCCGGCAGCATCACACAGAGGAAAATTACGAGCATCGGCAGCATGCGCCCGCGCCCGACCCGTTCGAGTAGCTGGAGACGCGAGGCATCGTCGCAGAATATTTCCTCCGCGCCGTCGGTCTGCGAGGCGCTTTTACGGAAATAGCTGTAGCCCAGGTAGTCCTGCAGATACTCCCAGCCGCAGTCGGCAAAGAGCTGCACATATTCTTCCTTGTGCGCCAGTCCGTCCGCGTTATAATCGAGCTGGTAGATCACGTCCTCCGGCTCGCATTTTTCAAAATGGTATACGCAGAGCGCCGTCAGCCGGACAAATTTTCAGCCCTGCCGGTGCATCTCCCGCAGATAGTCCTGCTCTTTTTCCCAGTCCACAACGCTGAAAAATTTTACGGTCTTTTTCGTTTCCATTTACTTTCCCTCCTGCGCGATGCGGTACAGCCGCTCGATGCGCGCGATCTCCGTTTGGAGCACTTCCCGCCCCAGATCGGTGATCTCATAAATTTTCCGCTTCTCTTCCTCGCGGACAAAGCGGATCAGCCCGTCCTTTTCCATTTTGGAAAGACTGCCGTACATCGTGCCGGGCGCGAGCTTTATCGCCCCCTCCGTCAGCCGCTCCACCGTCTGTACCACGCCGTACCCGTGGTTCGGCGTTTTCAGGCACAGGAGAATATAAAACGCCGTTTCCGTCATCGGAACATAGACTCTTCGGATGTGTGCGTCCATATCGCTGTCCCCCCTCTATATATTGCTGCGATGTATCGCAGTGCGATAGTTAATATATCGCACTGCGAGCTACTTGTCAACCCCTTTTCGCGCCTTGACAGGGTGTGTATAATAATTTTATAAAGAAAGAGGAGTGGATACCATTGAACAGCCCCCGGCAGAAGAGCGAGCGCACGCTCGGCATTCTTTGCATTCTATGCGCGGCATTCTGTTTTTCACTGATGTCGCTTTTTGTCCGGCTCGCCGGAAACATTCCCACGATGCAGAAGATCTTCTTCCGGAATCTGGTGGCGGCGATCGCCGCATTCGTGATCCTCGCGCGCGAGGGGCAGGGCTTCCGCATCCATAAGGGCTGTCTCGGCGGCCATCTGGCACGGAGCATCACCGGTATGCTCGGCATGGTCGCCAATTTCTGGGCCATCGATCACATCGGCATGGCCGACGCCAATATGCTCAACAAGCTCTCGCCGTTTTTCGCCATCCTCTTTTCCATATTCATTCTGCGCGAGTACCCGAAGAAGGTGGACATTCTCAGCGTTCTGGCGGCGTTTATCGGCGCGGTATTCGTCGTCCGTCCCACGGCGGGCATTGCGAGTCTTCCCTCGCTCGCCGGCGTGCTGGGCGGTCTCGGCGCAGGCGCCGCGTACACATTCGTCCGGCAGATGAGCCGCAAGGGCGAGCGCGGGCCGGAGATCGTGATGTTTTTCTCCGCGTTCACCTGCGTCTGCGCCATCCCGTTCTTCGCTTTCAACTTCCAGCCGATGAGCACGAAGCAGTGGCTCTTTCTGCTGCTGGCCGGCTGCGCCGCGGCCGGAGGGCAGCTTTCCATTACCGCCGCGTACCGCCACGCCCCGGCGAAGGAGATCTCCGTGTTTGATTATTCGCAGATCGTCTATGCGGCGCTCTGGGGCTTTCTCATCTTCGGCGAGATCCCGGACGCGCTGAGCTTTGTCGGCTATGCGATCATCATCGGCGCGGCGGTATTCCGCTGCATTTTCAATCTGCGCGCGGACAAAAAGGCCGTGCAGAGCGCCGCGGCTGAATAAGAAACCCAAAACCGCCCGAACGAAGCGTTTCGTTCGGGCGGTCGTTTATTCTGTTTACAGCCAGCTCAGCACTGTATTGCAGAGGTACTTCCCCTTGATATACTTGCCAAGCTCACGCGCTTTGGCGTAAGCGCTCGCGGCCGCGGCATGGGAAAAGGCGCGCACCTCTTCCGGCGAAGCGCGGCGCTCGTACAGCTTCTCCCGCTCTTCAAGAAATCCCTGCTGCATCTCGTCAAAAACGGGAATCACAAGGTCATTGGCGATCTCATCGTACCGGCGGTAGCAAAGCTCGCCGATTTCCTGAAACGCCCACCACGCGGAGCCGAGATCGTACTCGCCGCACTCGCCCCAGGTGTAAGCCTCCGGCAGGCCTTCGCCCGCCGTGAATACCGGAACATAGACCGCGAGCTTGGCTGCCGCGCAGGCGACCCACATGCATCCGGCTGCCGCCGATGTATCCGGCCGCAGATCATACACCATGGAAACGACCGTTCCGCCCTGTCCCACGCTTGTGCTTGTTGTCATCCAAAGCGGGTTATGATGCACGCCCGCTTCCGGTGCAAGGGATAGGTCAAACCGCGTGCCCTCCATCGTGCTTGTGAGAGCGTGCATCACGTCGCGCGCCGTGAGTTTACGCTGCGGTTTGGCACAATAGACCTTCGCAAAGGGATCGGAATCCACGTTACAGAGCGTATGCAGACAATTCCAGCGGCGCATACGGTTCACCGGCCAATCCGCGCCGCCGTAGGTGTCGTTTGCAAGCGGGCCCCTGCCGTATATCTTCGTGAAGTTGAACGGCTCTTCCTCCTTCCAAAGACCGTTTTCAAGAGCATAGGAACGGAGGTTTTTAGAGCAAATGAAGTTCTTCGTATCGGAGAAATCGATCTCCTGCGTGCCGAAGCAGTTGGGACGGCACTCAACCTCGTCATCGGCAACGCGCTTGGCCACCCATTTCCCGCCGGGAACGAGTTCCAGGAAAAATCCTTCCTCCGGATCGGCCACGGCCATGCAGACCGCGCCCGCCGCGCCGTCGATGGAGGAAACGGTGTAGCCGTATTCCTCGATCAGTTCGCCGATCATTTCAATGGCCTGACGCGCCGTGCGGCCGCGCTCCAGAAGCAGAAGCGTGATGTCGTCGGCTTCCAGAATGTCTTTTTCGGTCTGACAGTTGCGAAATTCATATACGCCCATCATACCGACAGAGACCTGATTCTCGTTCATACCGTCCGCCCAGGAGATGGGGCGCGTGCCGGTCTCATACGCGCACGCCGTATAGGTGTAGGCATACGTTTCCGCCGCCTGCGGGATATGATGGCCCTTCACGGCAAGGAAATATTCGTCCGGTGTATGGACGATGTGCGGCTTAAAGTGTGTGTGGCCGGGGCAGCCGGGCCAGTCGTCGTTTGCTCCGGCGAGCACTGCGCCGCTCACTGTCGTATTTCTGCCGGCAATAAGACCAAAGCACATAATCAATTCTCCTTTTCTGCCGTTTCCGGCTTATAGGTCGCTTTCGCGGCAATAAAGTAAATGATGCCCGTGGCAAGGAAGCTGAAGAGCACCTGTCCGATGGAATCGCACACGCCCGGAAGGAGCTTTGCCGTGAAATAGATCGCCGCACCGGCAACCCACGAGATAACGCCCGTCCAGTTGATGCCGTTTTTGTACCAGTAGGGGCCGTTTTTGTTGTTGAACTGCGTGATGTCGTACTTCTGGCCGCGGACGAGATAATAGTCCACCACAAGTACCGCAATGCACGGCGGGAACACTGCGCCAAGATAGCCAAGGAAAACCTGGAACGTATCCAGGAACGAGCCAAGCACGAGCGGCGTGAGCGCAAGCAGCATCGAAAGAATGCCGAGCCCGATCATCGAGCCCTTGGGCGGCAGCTTTTCGCTGATATTCGCCGTGGAGAAGCCGCCGGAATAGATGTTGATCATGTTGACCGCGATGGTGGAGATGACGATGAGCAGATTTGCTATACTGCCCATGCCGAGACTGCTGCAGATATAGGAAAGATCGGCGGAGTACGGGTCAAAGAGACCGCCATTCGTCACGGCAACGGCAATGGCGCCCGTCGCGCCGATAAGCACGAACCAGAGGAAGCCGAGCGTCGCACCGATCATCGGCGCAACCGTCGCAGACTTTTTGCTCGTGGTATAGCGCGTATAGTCCGCCGCGCACATGACCCACGCAAAGCCGTTGGCAAGGATGATGTCAAGGCCGCCGCCGAACGAAAGCGACCAGCCGCTGTTGGCCGGATTATCCGTGATTGACCATTTCCAGATATCCGAGAACGACACGAGAGAGAATATCCGGATACCGATCCACACGCTGAGAATTGCAAGACACACCACTGCAACAATCTGCGCTTTTCCGATGTATTTGGCTCCGTATACGGAAACGAACGTCGTAATAAGCAGAATAATAAAGACCGAAATAATAAGCATAATCGGCGAGTGAGGATCGCCGCCGAAGATGCTGCAAAGAAGAGTCGCAAGCGGCGTGGCGGCAATGTAGGTGTTGACACCGCACCAGCCGACGAACTGCAGCGCGTTGATGAACGAGGGGAGCTTGCTGCCCGCGATGCCGAAGGACACGCGGCACAGGCCCATATTTGTGGAGGCTACCTTGTAACCGATGATACCGACAAGAGCGAGAATAAGGTATACGAGCGGGTTTCCGATGATCGCCGAGAGAAGTGCACCTCCCAGACCCAGCGCGCCGAGGATCGTGCCCATGTACCAGGTCGTCGGGTTTGCGTTGGCGCAGATCCAGGTGGAGGTCATCTCCTTTGCGCCGTAATAGCGCGCCTCCATGGGAACATATTCGTCAATAGCATAGTCGCGAATTTCCACTTGCTGTGTATTGGTTTCTTCCGCCATGATCGGTTCTCCTTTCTGTTTTTAAAGGGCTGGCCGGCCTTATAGTCCAATTTTATACTTTATTTGTGAAATACGTCTATAATTATTTTGTCTAATTTCGTACTTCTTTGTCTGATTTTTTACCAAATGCAGAGCCGGGACAACAGACCCCAGCGTCTGTCGTCCCGGCCCTATGCATTCCGAACGTCACTCCGAAAAAACCTCCCGGAGCGATTTGGCAAGAATATGCAGTCCCTTTTCCACAGTATCACGCTCGCCCGGCGTCATGCGCTCAAAGGCGCGCAGCTCTATCTTGCGCATTTCCCCGATGACTTCGTCGGCAAACGCCTGTCCTTCCGGCGTGAAAGCGATCAGGTTGCCGCGAAAGTCCTCCGGATCCTTCCGGCGGGTGATGAACCCCCGCGCCTCCAGCTGCTTGAGCGAGGCGGAGATCGTCTGCTTCGGATAGCTCAGCGTTTCGCAGAGATACTTCTGCGTACATCTCTCCGGTGCGGTATAGATGCGCTCAAGAATGAA
>OLXV01000047.1_pt1 | contig 50002 bp, 38 predicted proteins | sample 1673481 | NCBI WGS metagenome assembly OLXV01 (sample SAMEA103958113, study PRJEB25191) | human gut metagenome
GCTGTTGGTCATATTCCCGGTTTTCAGATAGACCCTAATTGGAGTTCAGTATGAGTCCTGCGGGATGCTGATCTCCGCCGTCCACCACGAGGAGGGCGAGGAAAAGCTGCATCTGCTGATGCTGAACAACCACATCCCCGCCGGGGCAAAGATGTACTGATACAACCAACGAGGGAGACACCGTCTCCCTCGTTTTGTCTATGGAAAAGCCTCTGCCTTCGTTTGGTGAAAGCAGAGGCTTTTTGCCATTATGTGGATTCCCGTTCCAGAATGCACGGAGATGTACAGTAGGATTGGGTTTGTAAGTTGGGCTTTCGTATCCGCTGTAAAACAAACCGGGCGGCGTTGACGCCCATGTCGTGCATGTCCACCTCCACGGCCGTGATGGCCGGGTCTGTCAGCATGGAAAACGGGTAGTTGTCAAAGGTGAGCAGCGCGATGTCCTGCGGAACCTTCAGACCTATCCGGCGGATGTATTGCAGGCAGTGCAGCGCGAGGTGGTTATTGCTGCAAAGCAGCACCTCCGGCCGGGGGCGGCGCATCAGCAGACCGTACAGCGCCTCGTCGTCCAGCGCGTAGGGCGATTCATTGCAGACGACCTCAACGCTCAGTTCCTCCTCCGACATGACCTGATTGATTCCTCGCAGGCGGCTCTGGGACAGGGCGTCGTTTTCCTGCCCCGTGATAAAGGCCATTCTCCGGTAGCCCTTGTCCAGCAGATAATTCGCGGCAATCTGCCCCGCCTGCTCGTGATTGACGTCGATCCAGCAGATGCTGCACCGGAATCCCGGCTTTCCGATGACCAGATAGGGGAAATCCACCCGGGAAAGGATCGCGGCCAGCTCTGGGCTTAAAACGAAAGCATGAATAATGAGCGCGTCCGCCTGCCGCTGCTGGATGATGTCCCGGATGTAAAGGGGCGCCGCCTGTTTCGTCAGCGGCTTCAGGGTCAGGGAATAGTCCTTGCCGTCCAGATACGTGGCAATGCCGGAAATGATCTCGAACATATGGGGATTTTCAAAGGCAATGTTCTGGTAGAAATCCGTGATGAACAGCACCGTGCCGCTTGCCTGCCGGGCAAAATTCTTGGCCCGCGCGTTGGGGCGGTAGCCGAGACGATCCGCAATTTCCCGTATCACCGCTTTGGTCTGGTCGGGGATGGTGTAGCTGTCGTTCAGCGCCTTGGAAACCGTGGCAATGGATACCCCCGCCTCCTTTGCCACGTCATAAATCGTCACCGCCATGAATCCGTTCCTCCCGTACTTCATACTCCCATGCACCGATTATGGCATGATTGCCGCCTTTTTTCAAGAGCAATCTGCCTGTCTGCGGTGCGGGAATGGGTGCGCCGCCCAGATTCATGGTGACTGTGATCCTTGTGTTCTCCCAATTCCGGCTGTAGCTGTAGGTCTTCCCTGCCGCGAAATTCGTCACGAAATCGCCGTACCGCAGGGCGGGATGTTCCTTCCGCAGCGCGATCAGGCGGCGGTAGATATCCTCCAGCGGGTGAGATTTTCCCCACGCCATCGCCTGGCGGTACTCGCTTTCGCTCAGGCCGCAAAGCCCCTTTTCGTCCCCGTAAAACACGCAGGGCATACCGGGGAAGGTCATTTGCAGCAGCACGGACAGCTCCATTTTGTCGGTATTCTCCCCGCACAGAGACAGATACCGGCTGACGTCATGGCTGTCCAGCAGATTCAGCTGGGCAAACAGGGCGTTTTCCCGATAGCGCAGCAAAAGGGTGGAAACATTGGTATCGAAGGTTTCCGCATCCACCGTTTCCTCCGCGAAAAATCTGCGGCAATACCGGCGGAAATCGTAATTCATCGCGGAATCCATCATATCCCCGTTCAGATAATGGGCGGCGTTTTCCCAGACCTCCCCAACGATGATGGCATCCGGCTTTGCCGCCTTTACCGCGGTACGGAACGCGCGGAGGAAGCCGTCGTCCAGCTCGTTTGCCACGTCCAGCCGCCAGCCGTCGATGTCAAACTCCCGTATCCAGTAGACGCCGACGTCGCAGAAATACTGCCTTAAATACGGGTCGGCGGTGTTTGTTTTCGGCATACTGGCAACGTAGGAAAAACAGGTATATTCCGGAAGCTCGCCGGGAGCGGGAAGCTTTGGCTTCGCCGGTAGCTGGTAGAAACAGGAATAGTATTTTGACTCCATACCGTTCCGCAGAACATCCTGAAACAGAAAATGGCTGCTGCTGATATGGTTGAATACGCCGTCCAGCAGAACCCGGATACCAAGGGAATGGGCTTTCTCCACCAGCGCGCGGACATCCTCTTTGCTTCCCATATGTGGGTCTACCTGGTAGTAATCGAGGGTGTCATACCGGTGGTAAGATTCTGCCGCAAAAATCGGGTTCAGATAAATGCAGTTGAACCCCATGGACGCGATATAATCCAGATTCTCTGTAATGCCCCGGATGGTGCCGCCCAAACCGGTTTTCCCATCGGCACCGCCGGAAAGCGTCCGGAATCCGTCGGCGAAGCTGTCCGGGAAAATGTTGTAGACAACGGCGTCCTTCGTCCATTCCGGGACGGAAAGCCGGTCAGCGCGATGGTTGAAGGGAAGCTGGAAATAATCCGCCCGGGTGGGCGTTCCGGCCATTTCGTAGCAATCGCCAAAATAGCAGAGCGTCTCCGCCCCGTCCGACAGTTCAAACCAGTACGCAATACGCTCAAGCTTTGTTTCCAGACGAACCTCGTACCAGTCAAAATACCGGTCTTCCCGGATTTTTTTCATGGGCAGGCAGGCAAAATCCAGCTCCGGCGCCATGGCGGCGCGGTCGGCGTAAAAGAAGCGGCAGCTCCGCGCCTCGCCTTTTCCGGTTCGCAGGCGGAAAACATAGTGGGTACCGTCCGTGGCAAATGCGAATTCGCTCAATGGTCTATGGTAAATTGTTGCGGGATTCATACATTATCCTTTCACCGAGCCGCCGACGACGCCGGCAACGTAGTATTTCTGCATTCGAATAAAGAGCAGCACCACAGGGATCGCCACGATCACCGCACCGGCGCAGAAGACGGTGTAGTATTCGTAGATATTCGTCTTATCCACCATGGTGTACAGCCCCTTCGCGACTGTAAAGTTATTATAATTGTCCTTCATGATGACCGACACGAAGATATAGTCCACAATGGGGTTAATGAAGGCATTGATGGCCGTGGTCGCAATCACCGGCTTGGCGTTGGGCAGGATGATCTTCCAGAAGATCGTGCTGTTGGTAGCACCGTCCAGGATGGCAGCCTCGTCCAGAGATTTGGGGATGGTGTCAAAATACCCCTTGGCGATGTAGTAGTTCAGCGCCGCGCCGCCGGAATACACCAGAATCAGCGCCAGCAGCGTCTGATCCAGACTTACCGCCTTCATGAAATGGTAAATGGCGATGATGCTCATAAAGCCGGGGAACATTCCCAGCACCAGCGACGCATTCATCAGGAATTTCCGGCTGGGGAAACGAAGCCGGGAGTACACATAGGCGACCATCAGCACCAGAATCGTGGTGATGGCACAGCTGCACCCGGCGACCAGCATCGTGTTGCCGAACCATCGGGGAAAATCAAACAGCTTCCTGTCTGTAAACAGTCGGACGTAATTACCGAAGGTGAAGCTTTTCGGCCAGAGGTAGGAGGTATACGCCCCCTGCTCCGCCCGGAAGGAGGACACGACCAGCCAGAAAACCGGCACCAGCCAGAGCATTGCCAGAACCGCGATCACCACATTCAGCGCCACCGAGGAAACAATCTTGCGCCTGCGCATATTTTTCATTGAAACTGATCCTCCTTCTTCACGGCGCCTGTCCGGTTATACACCAGCAGGGAGCAGCTGCCCACCAGCATAAAGATAAAAATGCCGATGGTCGATGCCAGAGAGTAGTCATTCCGGTTCACCGTCAGCTTGTACAGCCATGTGACCAGCAGGTCGGTCTTACCGGCCTGATAGTAGTCCAGCGAGAAGGGGCCTCCGGCAGTGAGCAGGTATATGACGTTGAAGTTGTTGAAATTCGTCACGAAGGTGGTGATCGTCGCGGGGGCCGTCACGAAGAACATATAGGGCAGCGTGATGGAAATGAACCTTCTGACCGGCCCCGCGCCGTCCATTTCCGCGCTTTCGTACAGCTCGGCAGGGATGTTCATCAGTACCCCGGAAAAGGTCATCATGGTGTAGGGAATGCCGATCCACATATTCACCACAACGACTGCAATTCGCGCCAGCGTCGGGTCCAGCAGGAAGGGCAGCGGCGCGCTGATCAGTCCCAGCTCCTGCAGCAGCACATTCACCGCTCCCGCAGGCTCCAGCGCCCGGGAGATCAGCAGCAGGCTCACGAACTGGGGGATGGCGATGGCAATGACGAAGCAGGTGCGCCATACCTGTTTGAGCTTCACCAGCTTGCTGTTGATGGCGACGGCCAGCAGCATACCGAGGATGTAATTCGTAAACGTGGCAAGAATCGCCCAGACGATTGTCCAGCCAAGCAGGCCGAAGAAGGTGTTGGTCTTGATCTCATTGCCCAGAAAAATATCCGTCACGTTGGTCATACCAACCCATGTAAACAGATTTCCGGGGGGCTGGTGATCCGCGTCGAAGTTGGTAAACGCAATGAGGATCATGAAAATGATGGGCAGCAGCGTAAACAGCACCAGCGTCAGCATGGGCATGGACAGCAGCGTGATATGGAAGCGCTCATGGGTCAGGCTGTGCAGGTCGTCCCGGAAGCCCGCGATTTTCCGCCCCTCCCGCAGATTCTCCTGCGCATGCCACGAATCCCGGATGTTTGCGTACCAGATGTACAGGAACACCGCAATCACCGCCAGCGACAGCACGCTGTAGAGAAGGATCAGCATGGAGTTGTCGCCGGGGAATCTCTGATATATCTGTAAGTCCTCGTTCCAGACCTTCCGCTGGGTCTCCGTGCCCAGCGTGAAGAATTTACTCAGATACTGCAGCGCAAAATTTTTAAGGAAGCAGAAAAACCCGATCTGGGTCAAAAGATAGATCAGCCCGCGAACGTACTGCTTATAGCGGATGCAGCCGGTTCCCATGATAAAAAACGACAGCCGTGTCCAGAAGCTGCCCTTCGCGGCGGCGCAAAGAAGTATATTCCGTTTTGTGTTTTCTTGCATGGATATCCCTCCGTGAGCATGGGATGGGGAAAAGGGGCTTTTTTACAGCCCCTTTTCGGAATCAAATGAACTTATCCTGCCAGCGCCTGCTCCACGAGCTGATCCAGCATGGTCTGCAGATCGCCGGTGGAATGGGCTTCCAGCTCCGCGCCGAAGGCTTCGGCGGGCGTCCAGAAGCCGCCCAGAACCATCTGGGAGACGGCAAACTCACTCTGTGCGTTCAGAGCCTGAAGCGCCAGATTGGAGGCGATGGTGTCATCGGCCAGTGCGTTGACGTTGGAGGGGCCGTAGTTCAGCACGTTGTAGCGCTCGATCTGGGCTTTCTCGCTGGTCAGATACTCCGCCAGCTCCATGGAGTCCACGGGATAGGCGGTCTGGGAGTTGACGCCGTAGATCTTGCAGCCAAGGAAGGAGCCCATCTGAACCTGCTTGCCGTCACAGGTGAAGGTAGGCAGCTTGCAGCAGCCATAGTTGTCGCCCAGCTTTTCCTGAATCGCGGAGGCGACCCATGTGCCGGACACGCCGCAGGCGATGGCGTCGCCGATGCCGCCCGCCAGAACGGAGTCATCACCGGTCACGAATGCGGGGTCATTGCAGAACGCCCGGATCGCTTCCGCGGCGGCAAGGCCGTTGGCGTTGTTGAAGTCGATGACCTGCTTGCCGTCCTCGATGGTCAGCGTGCAGCCGTTGCCAAGGAAGAAGGAAGCCAGATACCAGCCGTTGGAGACGTCCATATGTACCTTCTTGCCGACAGCGTTGGCAGCTGCCAGAATGCCGTCCAGCGTCTTCAGGTCGTCCTCGGTGAACACGGATTTGTCGTAGTACAGGAAGTAGCCGTTATCGGAGGTCATGGGATAGCCGTACAGGGTTCCGTCATAGGTCGCCGCGTTGATGGAACCGGGGGTGTTGGCGGCAATGATGGCGTCGGTATTCCGGGTCACTTCGTACAGGGCGTCGGCCTTGACCAGATCCACCAGCTGGTCGTCCGCAAACAGGAACACGTCAGCGGCAGCGGCGGGGTCTTCCAGATAACGGGCCTTGCCGTCCACAGCGCCCACGGCGCCGTATTCAAAGGTGTATTCCTTCTCGGGATGCTCGGCGGCAAATTCGTTGCAAAGCTTTTCCGTCAGCTCCAGCTCGCCCTGATCCGCCCAGACCTTCAGGGTGACCTTTTCCTTTTCGCCGCTCACCACGGCGGTTTCGGCCTGCGCCTTTGTATTCTCCACAGTGGGAGAAGCGCCCTCAGCCGGAGTGCTGGAACAAGCCGCCAGCATACCAGCGGTCATCAATACTGCCATCAGCAGCGCAATGATCTTCTTCATAATTCTCTGCTCCTTCATAATTATCTTACAAATGGATTTCTCCCTTTGCCGCTTTTATTATATAGACCTCACAAAAATTGGTCAACGAAAATATAGGAAAGCGTTTTCGCATGGCGGCAGCGGCATTTGGAAGTACAAAATCACGTCAGCAGCACCCGACGCTGAAAAAAGCCCTTGCCTTTATATAATACTAAAATCTAGTAAACCACTTTAACCGTCTTACCAGGTATGCTGGTACAGCTTTATCTGGAGAGACAGGAAGTACAAGAGCTCTTTGTGCTCCATCTTCAAATCCCTGACAATCCCGGACAGGAAATCATTTCCGGTGAGATTGTGCATTTCGTGTGGGCAGTCGCAGAGGATATCCAGGAACTGCCCTCTGTACAAAACCGGTGAGAGAACCCATCAGCCGTGGGAAGTCCAGTTCGCTCAGATCCGTCACATCCACCTCCAGCACCGGGCCGTTGGCCTGAAAGCGGGTATATCCCCGGGCCGCGATATCGTCCAGAAACTGCTCATAGCTTTTTCTTGTGGGGTTTTCTAGGGGGGCTCCCGGCGGCTCTGGGTAGCAGTCGTTGACCACATGGCCCCGGTGCCGGGTGTCGGACAGATCCCGGGCGGCAAACCGCTGGTAGATGACCTCCGGGTCACCGGTGAGGCGAACCGTCACGGCGGTATAGTGATGGGTTTCCAGCAGTGCCATAATCCCGTGAATGGAAGCGTCCTCAAAATTATTTTCCAGAATAAAAGGTTTTCCCACTTTCATCAGCTGGGCCGCGGCGTAGTACAGAATGTGCATGGCCGCTGTGCCCAGCTGAACCTTTTCTGCCCGGCTGTGAAAGCCCAGATCGTCAAACAGCACCTCCTTGATGGAGTCCTTGGACAGCATTGGAATTCCCAGAGACTCCGAAATCCTGACGGCGATGGTGCTCTTGCCGCTGGCGGGCATACCGGCAACCAGAATGCAGTACATGGCGTTTCCTCCTAAAAACGAAATGAAAGACTGTCCTGATACTCCGAGGGTGTTTTCCCGGTGATTTTCTTGAAGGTGTTGGAAAAATAGCCAATGTCCCGGTAGCCCACCTGTTCCGCCACCTCGTAGACCTTCACCCGGCAGTCCTTCAGCAGCTCCGCCGCCTTGTGGATGCGATAGCGGGTCAGATATCCCAGAAGCGTGCTGCCGGTTTCCTTCCTGAAGGTGTGGCTCAGGTGACCCTCGCTGATGTTCAGGCTCTGGGCCACGGAGCTGACGCTGATATCCGGCTCCTGATAGTGGTTCTTGATGTACTGGATTGCTTCGGAGACATAGCGGTTGCCGCTGCCGGTTTTTGGCTCCGGCAGCACTGTCTGCTTCGGTGCCAGCTTTGCCTGCACCCGCTGCACCGCCTTTTCCAGATCACCGTCATGGAAGGGCTTGAGCAGATAGTCCACCGCTTCCAGACGCAGGGCGGTCTGAACGTAGGAAAAGCTGTCGTAGGCGGTCAAGATGATGACATGAGTGGTTTTTCCTGCCTGTCGGAGCCGTTCCAGCATTTCAATGCCGTCCATCTGGGGCATTTTCAGGTCGGTGATGATGAGGTCCGGGTCGCATTTTTCTGCCTTCTCCAACCCCTCCGCGCCGTTGGCGGCTTCGCCCACAACCACGCAGTCCAGCGTCGCCCAGTCCACGGTCAGCGCGATGCCCTTGCGGATGAGTTCTTCGTCCTCCACGATGAGTACTTTCAGCATTCTTCTTCCTCCCTTCGGCGCAGGGGCAGCCGCGCCCGGACTCTCGCGCCGCTGCCGGCGGGGTTGTTGTCCAGATACAGGCCGTAGCGCTCCCCGTAGTGCTTTTTCAGAATGGTGTCCACGTTGAATAGTCCCAGATGGTGTCCGCTGGGCGCGGACTCCCGGCGGTAAGGATGGCCGATCATATCCGGCGGCAGGCCGTGACCGTTGTCCGTGACGGTAATGAGCAGGTCTTCCCCCTCCTGAGCCGCCTCCACCCGGATGACGCTGTCGGAAATCCCTTCCAGGCCGTGGAGAATGGCGTTCTCCACAATGGGCTGCAAAATCATTTTGGGAACCATGCAAGTTTCCAGCTTCTCCGGCAGGCTGACCAGAAAGCTGAACTGGTCGGACAGCCGGATTTTTTGTATTTCCACATACCGGTTCAGCACCTCCACCTCCCGGCGCAGAGGCACAAATTCCTCGGCAGAGATACAAAACCGCAGAATATCCGCCAGATTCGTGGACATCAGCGCCACCTGCGGCACATGGTTGATTTTGCTGATCCACTTCATGGTGTCCAGCGTGTTGCACAGGAAATGGGGATTCAGCTGAGCCTGCAGCATCCGTACCTGGGCCTGATTCAGCTCCCGTTGATTTTCCACCAGCTCCTGCCGGTTGGCCTTCAGGGCCAGAACCATGTGATTAAAGCCTGATGCCAGCTGACCCAGCTCATCCTCTCCGTCCCGGGAGACGTGGACGTCCAGATCGTCCTGCTCCAGCCGGGAGAAGGCTTTCAGCAGCCGCCCGATGGGCTGGGAGATCCGGCGGCTCAGAGGCAGGCAGAGCACCGCGGAAATCACAATGCCCATCAGAACACAGAAAAAGCTGGCGGCGTGGAGCAGCTTCATGGTGCTCTGAGTAAACATCTGGGGCTGACGCAGTACCAGATACAGGCCGGTGGGCGGATGCTCCTGAATTAGCAGGCGGTATTCCTCCGTCTCCGCGCCGGGATTGCCGTTCCGCAGCAGTTGGCCACGCAGGGAATCCGCCAGCTCCTCCTTCATGCCGCTCTGGCTGGCGTAGACCGGGTGCCAGTACCGATTTAGAATCAGAACCTCGTTGGAACTGCCGTATTTGCCGGCGAAGAGCTTTTGAAAATTCTCCTCGGACAGTTCCATCACCAGATAGCCCAGCGGTTCTCCCTGAGGATTTTTCAGAAGTGCCGCGCCCTGCAGCAGGGTTTTGCCGCCGTCCATGGGTGCCTGATACACCGCCTGCCCGCCGGCATTTTTCGCCGCGAACAGGACGCCCCACCGGGTGGAAAGGGTGGTGCCTGCTGTAACGCTGCCGGTGGAATAGCGCAGACTGCCCCGCAGATCATACAAAGAGTAATCCGCCAGATCCCGGCTGCCCTCAGTGGCCAGGAACAGGGCGGTATTGATTTGGGTGTCCTCCCGGCTGGTAAAAGCCCGGGGCAGCAGGCGGCTTTCTTCCAACGCTCGGGCTGCCCCCGGCAGGGCGTCGCTGATCCGATCCAGGGCGGTCATCAGGTGGGCGGTCTGGGTCTGGGCGTCGGTGTCCAGCTGCTTCGTCATCTGAATCCGGGAAATTTGGGACAGCATGGTGGAGCAGATGATCATGGGTGCCAGAGAGGCAATCAGGAAGGATAGCAGCAGCCGGTTTCGGAAGGAACGGCTCTGAGGTCGGGTCATGACGCCACCTCCCCAAGCAGGAAGGACCATTCCGACAGCAGCCGGTCCCGGTTCTGGCTGGCCCATTCCACATCGTAGGACACCATGTTCAGGGTGGACAGCGGCGGCAGGGAGGGGTCCGCGGGAATGTCCGCCCGGACCGTCCGGCGGCAGAACCGCTGACCCACCATGGACTGTACATCGGTGCTGACGGTGAAATCCAGAAACAGTCTGGCGTTGTCCCCGTGGGGCGCGCCCTTCACCAGCGCACTGCCGTCGGGGACACAGGAAGTGCCGTCGGACGGGTAGACCAAAGCGATGTCCTCCCCGGCGGCGATATGTTGGAGGGCAGTCTCCTCCAGCGTGATGCCAACCAAGGCGCTTCCGTCAGCGACTGCGGTCAGCACCGCGCCGGAGCTGTCCAGCTGCTTTCCATCCAGTGCAGTGCACAGCCGAGTCAGGCTATCCTCCATCCCACAGCCCGTCTGAAGCCGAGTCACCAGCGCCGTATAGGAGGAACCGGATATCTGGGGGTCGGCAAAGGCGATTTTTCCCCGAAAAGCCGGGGATTCCAGATCCTTCCAGCTCGTTAAGGACTCCGGGGCCACCAGTTTGGTATTGTACACCAGCACCACGGGCAGGGCGGAAAAAGGCGTCCAGTAGCCGGACTCCGCCTGAAACTGCTCGGAGATACCGGCGGCCTCCCGACAGATATAGGGGCTGAAGCAGTCCTGATAGGACTCGAGGCTCTCCACACCGCCGCCGAACATCACGTCCGCCTTTGGCGCGTCCGCTTCCTGCTGGATGCGCTGGAGCAGCTCATTGGTGCCGCCACTGACCACGTCCACCCAGATGCCTGTGCGCTCCTCAAATTCCCGGATAATGGGAGTGTAGACCTCCTCTTTATGGGAGGTGTAGACCACCAGCCGCTGAGCCTCTCCGGGGGTACAGGGAAGCGGCTCCGGCTGCTTTGCGGTGCAGCCTGCCAGCAGGGGAAGGAGCAGGGTCAGAATCAGAATTTGTTTTTTCATAGGCATATCTCCGCTATGCTTTGAATGAAGTGACTAAATTATAGCACACAGGTCTTGCAATTTCATCATATTTTACACAGAAATCAGAAATATGCAAAAAATATCAGTTTTGACCGGTTTATTTTTGTTTGTTTTGCCGTTAGACTATAAGCACAGCAGGGAACAAGACCTGCCGCCGAATAAATCTTTTGAGGAGGAACTGAAATGAAACGTATCGTCGCAATGCTTCTGGTTCTGTGCATGGCGCTGGGCCTAGCCGCCTGCGGACAGAAGACCCCCGCTCCCACGGAAGCCCCCGCTGCTTCCGCCGAGGCCGCTCCCGCCGCTACGGAACCCCCCGTCGAGGAGAATCTGACGGAAACCCAGAAAATCATCAAGGAAGCTCAGACCATGACCCTCGAGGAGTTGGCCAAAAAGGCCATCGAGGAGTCCAACGGCAAGATGTTCTACGGCGTGGGCAACTCCAGCCGCGGCAAGAGCGCCCTGCCTCTGTTCATCGCCTACTTACAGACCATCGACCCCAGCTACAACATGGAGTTCGAGTGGCAGCAGCCCAAGAACAACAAGATCTTCGATCAGCTCACCGCTGACTCCCTGAAGGGCACCGGCACCTTCGCCATGACCCTGATTCAGGACGGCAACCAGATCGAGAGCAAGATGGTTCAGACCGGTGTTCTGGACACCTTCATCCCCAAGGACTGGGCCGAAGCCAACGGCACCACTGCCGAAGAGTACAAGGGTTTCCTGGCTCTGCAGACCCTGAACAAGGTCTTCATGTACAACAACACCGGCAGCAAGACTTATGACAACTGCTGGGACTTCGTCGCCGAGGGCGAGCATGGTCTGTACATGGACATCGACTCCGAGATCGTCGGCAAGAACTTCCTGTATATGCTCACCGAGGACACCTACGCCGGCTGGCTGAAAGAAGCCTACAACGCCCTGCCCGCCGAGGAGCAGGCCTACTTCCAGCCCACTATCAAGGCCATGGAGTCCGAGGCCGCTGATCTGGGCCTTGGCCCCGACGGTGCCTACGCGCTGGCTTGGATCAAGCTGTGGGTAGAGAGCTACAACGCCCAGACCGATGACGGCCCCATCTGCAACACTCTGGTCGATAAGAGTGCTACCGATCAGTTTGGCCTGCTGGTTTACTCCAAGCTCCGCTCCGTTGAGGAATCCAACTCCGTCTCCGTGAACAACGTCAACGTTGCCGCTTACACCGACGGCTATCAGGGCATCGGCGGCTACGGCTACTGCCACTACCTGTTCGTCACCGACAACAGCCCCCTGCCCTGGACTGCCTGTGCCTTCATCGCCTACATGACCTGCACCGAGGACGGCTTCTCCGCCTGGGGCAAGGACATGGGCGGCTACTCCTCCAACCCCAAGGTTGCTGAGGCTACCGAAAACACCCGTCACCATCAGACCGGCGGTTACGTGGACGGCGTCAGCGTCTACGAGGCCAAGAACGACCGGGGCTACGACTGGTGGACCACCGACGGCAAGCTGGTTCTGGAAGATCCCGAGTACTGCGCTTCCGTTGCCTTCACCGTAGGCAGCTGGATCGAAATGCTGACCAAGTACAGCGCAGGCTAAATTCCAGAAAAATTTCAGTCAAGTAACAAAGACGGCGCCTCTGGATCTGCCCAACAATCGATCCGGAGGCGCTTCCCTTTCCGGAAGGAGGTTCCATGAAAACAACCGCCAATCCCCCCGCCAGCCGCCTCACCATCGGGCTGAACAAGACGAAAACCTTCTTTTCCAAGCCCTATAACGTGATCCTGTTGCTGATGGGCATTGTCTTTACCGTTACCACCGTCGCCCCCATTTTGGCCATCATTCAGGACACCCTGAAAATTCACCCCGGCACCATCGATGCCCACCTGACCGGGCAGGTGTCCGGCTATACCCTCGTCAACTACATCGACCTCTTTACCAGCCGGATGGCAAAAACCAACCTGTGGACGCCCCTGCTGAACACCCTCCTGCTGGCAGTGGGCACCTGCATCGTGTCCATTCTGTTCGGTGGCATTGTGGCCTTCCTCGTCACCCGCACCAACATGGCATGGCGCGAGTACATCAGTTCCATCTTTATTTTCCCCTATATCATGCCACAGTGGACGCTGGCCGTGGTGTGGCAGAACCTTTTTAACTCCAACGCCGTCACCGGCACCTCCAACGGTCTTCTCGCAGCCCTGTTCGGCATCGAGATGCCCATGTGGTGGTGCAAGGGTCTGTTCCCCAGTATGGTAGTGCTGGGCCTGCACTACGCCCCCTTTGCCTACATTCTTATCGGCGGCATTTTCCGCAACATGGACGCGAACCTTGAGGAAGCCGCCACCATTCTGGACACCCCCAGGTGGAAGATCATGACCCGCATCACCCTGCCCATGGTCAAGCCCGCCATTCTGTCCACCATTCTACTGGTCTTCGGCAGCGCCATGGGTTCCTACCCCGTTCCCCATTATCTGGGCCTCAGCACCCTGTCCACCAAGTACGTCTCCATGAACTCCAAGTATACCGGCGAAGCCAGCATCCTTGCCATCATCATGATGATCTTCGGCGTGGCCATCATGATGCTGAATCAGCTGTCTCTCACCAGCCGGAAGAACTACACCACCGTCACCGGCAAATCCGGTCAGATCTCCAAGATCAATCTGGGTAAATCCGGCAAGTACATCATCGCCGTGATTTTGGTCATTCTGACCTTCTTCACCAGCATTTTCCCCATCGTCTCCTTCGCCTTCGAGACGTTCCTGCCCAACCCCGGCGACTACTCCTTCCTGTACACCGGCGATACCAGCAACCTGACCGCCAAGTGGTGGGTCACCAGCGAAAACGTCACCGAGAACGGTATGTACGGCCAGAAGGGCATCCTTCACAACGAGACCATCTGGCACGCCTTCCGGGGTACCATCTTTGTCAGCGTGTGCTGCGCACTGCTGGCGGGCACCATCGGCACGCTGGTTGGCTACGCGGTGTCCAAGAACCGGCGAAGTAAATGGGCGAATTATGTCAACTCAATGGCCTTCCTGCCATACCTGATGCCCTCGCTGGCAGTCGGCGCAGCCTTCTTCATTCTGTTCTCCACGGAGAAGCTGAACCTGTTTAACACCTACACCCTGCTGATCATCGTGGGCACCATCAAGTACATCCCCTTCGCCAGCCGCAGTTCCCTGAACTCCATGCTGCAGCTGTCCGGCGAGATCGAGGAAGCCGCCATCATTCAGGACATCCCATGGATCAAGCGCATGACCCGCATCATCATCCCCATCCAGAAATCCTCCATCATCAGCGGCTACCTGCTGCCCTTCATGACCTGCCTGCGGGAGCTGAGCCTGTTCATGCTGCTGTGCGTACAGGGCTTCATCCTGTCCACCACGCTGGATTACTTCGATGAAATGGGCCTGTATGCCTTCTCCAGCGGCATCAACCTGATCCTCATCATCACCATTCTGGTGTGCAACACCCTTGTCAACAAAGTCACCGGCGCAAGCCTGGATAAAGGAATCGGAGGTTAAATCATGCCTGAAATCAGATTAGAGCATATCACCAAGCGCTGGGGCAAGTTCTATGGTGTGGACGACCTGAATCTGGTCATTGAAAATAACGCGTTTGTCACCCTGCTTGGCCCCTCCGGCTGCGGCAAGACCACCACCCTGCGGATGATCGCGGGACTGGAGGCCCCCACTAGCGGACGCATCACCATCGGCGACACGGTGGTATTCGACAGTGAGCTGGGCATCAACATCCCCGCCAACAAGCGGAAGGTGGGCTTCCTCTTCCAGAACTATGCCCTGTGGCCCAACATGACCGTCTACCAGAATATTTCCTTCGGCCTGTCAAACATCAAGGAGGAAATGCCGAAGATCAGCTTTGAGGCGAAAAACGCCGCCCGTCTGGCACAGATCCTCAAAAATCCTCAGGATGTGGTAAAGACTCTTGAGGAATGCCGGGATAAAAACGGCAAGCTGGACGAAAAGAAGGCCATCATCAAGCTGATCGATACCTACACCATCTCCCAGTACACTGCCAAAAAGCTGTTTGGCTATCATTTGGAGCAGGGTAAGGACGTGTCCGCCGAAGTAAAGGCTCTGGAAGAAAAGGTGGAGGCCGCTCGAAAGGCTCAGCCCTTCAACGAGAACTTTGAGCTTCTCAAGGACGGCAAGGTGGAAACTGCTGTGCGCAAGCTGACCAAAGAAGAGGTCGACCTGTCCGTGCGCCGGGTGTCCCGCATCGTCAAAATCAGTATGTTCATGGACCGCTATCCCGCGGAGCTGTCCGGCGGTCAGCAGCAGCGTGTGGCCATTGCCCGGACGCTAGCTCCCGAGCCCAGCGTGCTGTTCATGGACGAGCCGCTTTCCAATCTGGATGCCAAACTGCGTCTGGAAATGCGCTATGAATTGCAGCGGCTCCATGTGGAGACCGGCTCCACCTTCGTATACGTCACCCACGACCAAATGGAGGCCATGACGCTGGCAACGCAGATCTGCCTGATGAACAACGGTGTCCTTCAGCAGTATGCCGCGCCGCTGGAAGTTTACAATCACCCTGCCAATCTTTTTGCGGCAGACTTCGTGGGCAACCCCTCCATCAACTTTGTGGAGGCCAAGGGCTGGCAGGGGCCTGAGGGCAGCATTGAGCTGACGCTGCTGGACGGACACAAGGCAGTTTTCACCCCCGAGCAGCCATTGCAGCTGCCCCAGTGGTTCCACCGGCGGGACGAGGAGCTGGAAGCCCAGGCGCAGGCTCTGAAGGCCCGTGCGGGAGAGAGCGGCTACGTGGAAAAGAGCAACAAGGACGAGACCTTCCGCTACCACATCGCCAGAGTCAACGACGAGGACGACGGCATCCACGAGGAGCCGATGCTCACCAATGAGGATCTGGTGCTGGGCATCCGCCCGGAGTTCCTGTCCATCACCGGCGGTGGAAATGTGGAGTGCGAGATTTACGGTGCCATGCCCACCGGCATGGAATCCACCGTCAAGGTGCGCATCGGAGAGTATTTGCTCACCGGCGTGGTCTTCGGCAGCACCCTATTTACCATCGGAAGCAAACACCTGCTGGATATCACCGGCAGCAACGTGATGCTCTTTGACCGGTCAAGCGGTCGGCGCATCACCTCCGGCACCCTGAAGCTGCTGTGATCCGGGGACTGTTATTCGATCTGGACGGAGTTCTGGTGAACACTACCCCCCTCCACGCCCGGGCGTGGCAGGAGCTTGCCGAAGAATTGGGAATTCCCTTCACTCCGGCAGACCAGGAGGCCTTTCTGGGCATCAGCCGGGCACAGTGCCTGGAAATTCTGCTGAAAAAGGGAAACCGCTCCCTTTCGGAATCCGAAAAAGAGAGGCTGTGCACCCGGAAAAATGACCGCTACCGGGAGATGATCGGCACTTTGACCCCGGCGGCGCTGCTGCCGGGCGTGTCGGAATTCTTACGCGTTGCCCGGGCCGAGGGATACCGGACAGCTCTTGGCAGTGTCAGTAAAAATGCGGAGTTTGTCCTGAAAAAGCTGGAAATTACGGCGTTTTTTTGACGCCGTAATCGACGGCAGGAAAATTGTAAACGGCAAGCCCAACCCGGAGGTGTTCCTCAAAGGAGCGGAGGCTCTGGGACTCCCACCTGAGCAGTGCCTGGTTTTCGAGGACTCAGCCGCAGGTATCGAGGCCGCCCACCGGGGCGGAATGAAAGCCATCGGCATTGGAACAGCCCAGCTGCTCCCGTCGGCAGAGCTGACCATCCCAGGCTTCTCCGGCGTAATGCCGGACGCGCTTCTGGCGCAGTTGCTATAACACTTTTATCAGATTGATACCGTGTATCGGGGAACCTCTGAACAGTTCTGTTTCTGCTGGACAGCGAGTCTTTAGTCCCAGCTGTGCAGCTCAAAAAATGGGAAAAATATCCGCATTTTCATACTGACTTTCATTCGTGAGGATGGAAATTTTAATATGAAGATCATAAAGCGACGGGTATCCATGATTTTTCATTTCGAAAATTACGGATGCCAGATTGGAACAGGAGCATGCCGAAACCTATGCCCAGTTCAAATCCATCCGGGAGGATTCTCAGCAGCTTTGGAAAATTAAATTCTATGTGGACTCTGCCCGCAAGAATTTTGAACAGGCGCAGCAGCGCACATCCCACAAACAGGATCAGGAAATTTGATTCCTTCATTCTGTCAGAAAGGGGATAAAAGCATAATTTCAACGGGCAGCATCTGTAATCACTTACGGATGCTGCCCATCTTTTCTTTTTTCTGTGTCGTAAAACATCACCGTTGGTAGTATGATATAGGCTATAGTCCACAAAAAGGATAAAATCACTTTGTGCGATACACAGAAAAACCACGCATCAAAGGGAACAGGGGAAATTTATCCTTGACAAATCGCGTGCCACTTTGTACTTCATCAATACTTACGATATTGCCATCTTTTCGTGCATATATCAATTTTGAGTGCTTTGTCACTGTACTATCATTCCTTTCTAAAAAATATATCTTGTTCTGTTAAAGCGTCAGCCCTTCACCCCCGCGAGGGCGAGGAACTTCTTGTCAGACTGAATGGCGTGGGTCACGAACTTCCCTTCCCGGAACAGCGCGTAGGTGGTCACCGGGGCGGGGAGATTCTGCGCGGTTTGCCTGTCCGTGATCCGGACGGTTTTCAGGGGAATGTCGTGCTCTGCGGCGGCCTCCGCCACCCGGGGCACCCAGTAATAGGTGAACGGACACTGATCCGTATAGTAGAGAACGAAGCCGCTCTCCCCGATTTGCGGATGTCTGGCGCATTCCTTGAACGTTGGCTTTTCCGCCGACGGCGTCAGCGGCAGATACATGAGGGTGATCCCGCAGTCCGAGGTGTCCGCGACGGTGAAGCCCTTGTAGGCCAGATACTTGGGGTCGGAAAGAAACTCCCGCTTCCTGCCCTCCGCAGAAAGGACGCATATCCCCTGCCGCCCCTGCGCTTTGGCGTCCCGGATGCACTCATTCAGCAGGTCGGAGGAATACCCATGCCCCTTCATGGACCCGGCGATCCACAGGCAGTCAATATAAAGATACCCCGGCGCGTCGATGGGGACCCAGGCGTTCTCAGCCGGGATGTACTCGATGAAGCACTTGCCCCGTTCCTCGCTCCGGTAAAAAACCAGCCCCTCCGCGAACCGTTCCTTGAGCCACGCCTTTTTCGTGACGCTCTGCTTGCCCGACATGGCGCAGCAGATGTGCTCGGAGTCAATGTTTTCGCTTGTGATTCGGATGTATTGCATATGGTTTCTCCTTTTTGCAAATTTGCCCATAACCGGCATTTCCCGACAGCCTCACGGCTGTCGGGAAAGTGGTGGGTGAATTTACTTTTCCGGATTCAGGGCGACCTGATAGTCGAAGCTGCCCATGTGGAGAACTGCGCCGTTCTTTACGCGGCTCCAGGTGTCCGGTTTCAGATTGGTGCCGTTGAGGACGGTGCCGTTGGTCGAACCCATGTCCTGAATGTACAGGTAGCTGCCGTCCCATTCCACGGTGCAGTGCTTGCCGGAAAGCTGGTAGTCTTCCGCGTTGAGAATGATGTCGGCGCGGTCATCACGACCCAGAACCTGAGGCGTATGGGGTGCAAGGGTGAAGCTGGTGGAAACATCCTGATGGGACGCGACGGTCATCTGGACAGTCACGCCGCCGCTGGGGGTCACGGGCTTGGTGGCGACCCACGACTCGTCCGGAACGGGGGTCGTCGTAGGAATATCAAAATCGCCGGTGGAGGGGATGGATGCCATGACGGGGTTGTTATCGATGACGGGGTTGTTATTGATGGTCGGAAGATCCCTATCCCGAAGCCACTGCTCCTGCTTCTTCCGGCTGTTGTTCACCGCGACCACGACGATCACCACGATCACGGCCGCCAGTGCGACCGCGCAGCAGATGACCAGAATGAGATTTCCACGGATCCAGTCCATGACGGAGGTCTGCGCTTCCGGCTCCTCGATTACTTCGGTGGGGTCGGTAACGCCGGTGGGAGCGGCCGGGATGGCGGCGGGAACCGTGGTCAGGTCAACGGCGACGGAATCTTCCCACCGGGTATCGCCCAGCTCGTAGGCGGCGCGAACCGTGGCGTTGTTGCTGTTGGAGGTCACGAAGGCAAGGTCGATTTTGATGACGGAGCCGTCCTGAATGGTTTCCCAGACCTGCTGAGCCGCGGCGGCAGCGGAGATCTTTTCCTCGGCGGGAACCAGACCGATGCCGCCTCTGGAAACCTCCGCCATTTTCAGCATGTTGTCGGCGTTTGTCAGAGAATAGGCAGAGGTGGAGCTGCCGGTGATACCGATGGCGTAGACCGGGATGGAGGTGGCGCTGACCACGTCGATGGCCCGCTGCTGGGTGGTGCCGCCGTCGGCGAGAATGCCGTCGGAGAGGATCAGCAGGCACCGGTTCGTGCAGTAGCTGGTCTTCTTTTCCAGACTGCCCATGGCTTCCACGATGGCGCTGTACATATCCGCTCTGACGCCGTCGCGCTTAAGAGTGTCGATGGCGGCGGTGCGGGCGTCCATGGTGTCGAGGACGGCGCCCTCAACGACTTTGCTGCCCACGGTGGTGATGACCATGGAGTCACCCTCGCCCATGCGGCTGCTGATGATGTCCAGAATGTCCGTCTGCTGCTCGATCTGCTCCTTGGACATATGGGTGGAGATGTCCACCAGACAGTATACCGTGGTGGGCAGCTTTTCCTGACGCACGGTGGTCAGGACGGGGTCGGAGATCTGCTGGGAATCGATGGAAACCGTCAGGCTTCCGTTTTCGGGGAGTACGGTGCCGTAGACGAGAAGGTCATTCTGATGCTCCTCCGTCACGATCTCGTGAAAGGTCAGAAACGAATTCAGTTCAGCGGCCTGTGCGCTGACCGCGGGGCAGAGCAGAAACAAAAACAGGCAGACGCATCCTAAGAATGCGGTTATTCTTTTCATTTTGACTACTCCTTTATCCAAATTGCGATGGCGGTGTTGTTGTCCACATCCGTGCTTTTCCGCATCATGGCGCGGCAGCGGAGCAGATATACCCATTCCTCCGCTGTGGCGGCCTTGTGAAGATCGAGCATGATCTCGTCCTCCAGCAGCCGCTCCCACAGACCGTCGGAGCACAGCAGAAACGCATGGTCTCCGGAGGAAAGCGTGATGGGCGCATGAAGCTGGGGCTTGATCTCGTCGTCGCCGATGACCCGGAACAGCTTGCTCCTGCCCTCAAAGGACGGAATTTCCGACCGGGAATGCAGCTCGCCCATTTTGATGGAAAGCTGGGCGAGGCTGTGATCCTCCGTGTAGTCCGCGAGGACGCCGTTGTGGAAGTGGTACAGCCGGCTGTCGCCGATGTGTGCCCATACCGCCTGATTTTTGTAAAGATACAGCGCGACCGCCGTGGTCTTCATCTGGTTCGCGTTGGCGCGGGTGGCGAGGATGTTCCGGTTCGCCTCGTTCATCCATGCGAGAATCGTCTCGCCGGAGGGCAGCGCCTCATCCGCCTGCCACTGGGAAAGCGCCTTGACGCCGATGGAGGACGCGGCCTTTCCGCCGCCGTGGCCTCCCAGACCGTCGCAGATGACGGCGCAGTACTGATCCGGTCCCGGACTGAAATAGGCGCAGGAATCTTCGTTTTCAGACCGGCTGCCGATATTTGTATACCAATACCCTTCAATTACCATAGCTGTTTACCTGTTGTTTCTGGGCTGATCGGGCGGGTCGTAGCCCAGAACGATCAGCGTGTAGTTGTCCTGATACGGCAGGGCAGCGCCCATGATCCGCTGGCCGATGTGGGACGCGGCCAGCTGGACGCTGCCGCAATCGCGCAGGATGGCCGCCATTTCGGCGTCGCTTACAGTGCCGTAGACGCCGTCGCTCATCAGCAGCACCCGGTCACCGGGGAGCAGGGGAATGGGCGTGCGGTTGTAGTCCACATGGCGCAGCTCGCCCATGCCGATGAAGCTGGTGAGCTTCCGTCCGTTGGGGTCGCGCAGGGCTTCCGCCATGGAGCGCTTGCCCTCCAGAATGTCGGGCATCCAGTCCTGCAGCAGATCGTGGTCACGGGAAAGCTGGCTGAGCTGACCGTCCCGGTACAGATAGACCCGGCTGTCGCCCACGGAGATCCACCGCAGCGCATTGCCCGTGATCAGGGCGGACACCACCGTGGAGCCGCTGGTGTAAAGCCCCTTGGGGCCGAGCATCTGATTGACGGCGCGGTTGATACCGGCCACCATACCCGGCAGCGCGGTGGGAACCTGATTTGCCTGAAGAGTGGAGCCGAAGGTCAGCGCCTCCATGACGATCTTCTGGCTGACCCGTTCTCCGCCGGAGAGGCCGCCCATGCCGTCGGCCAGAACCGCCAGAATGCCCGTATTGCGGAGCACGGCCGTCTGACCGAAGCTGTCCTGCTGGTAATCCCGCCTGCCGATGTCGTGGATCTTTCCGAGGGAGATACCGGGGATGGGACAGACCGTTTCCTCCACGGTTTCCTTGGTGATGGGAACGGGATGTACCTCCGCGGGTGTGGGAGGCTCCATGGGCTGTTCGCCCGAGCACTCATGGTCGCGGACGTTCTTGCGCAGCATTGCCAGCAGCAGGATATCCACGCATGCGCCCGCCGCGAAAACGAAGCAGGCGATCTGCATGACAAGACGGAAACTGGGGACGGACTTGCGAGGGGAGGTGGGTTCGCTCGTAACCGTCGGTGTGGTGTCTTCAGAATTTGTTGGGGCGGTTTCTTCAGAAGCCGGTTGGGTGAATGTATGGGGATTAATGTAGATGCCGGAGTGAGGGGGTTCTTCTGTGGCGGTGCTGGATGGAGGGAATGCATCGCCGGGGTCAAAATTCTCACTGGCGGGTCTTATGGGAGCCTCGGCAGTTGCCGGGGGTTCCTCGATATTTGCCGCGGGTTTCTCAGTAGTCGCCGGGGGTACCTCGGTAGCTGCTGGGATGTTCTCGGTAGTTGCTGGGGGGGCCTCGGTGGTCGCCGGGGGGGCTTCGGTAGTTGCCGGGGCCTCATCAGTGGGAGCGGCTGCTTTGTCCGATCCGTCTTTTTTGGCAGGCGCTGCCTCTGCCCCGTCGGCCTCCATGGGAACACTCGTTGCCTCTGTAGTCTCAACAGTGGTAGGCGCAGTTGTTTCCGTGCCTACGGTCGTTTCTTCGGTTGCGCCCGTCGCCGTTGCCGAGACGGGATTAACCCCGGTCGGCAGCGGGGAGCCGCCGGGCACATCTTCTCCCGGGTCATATACGAAGCCCAGATAGCCCGTGCCGATGGACGCGAGGATCAGCACCACCGCCATTACGGCCAGCAGAGACTGCCTGCGCTTTATCATTGCTGCTTTATTTCTTTTCATTCCAATCAAACCGATCTCCGCAAAGCGGCACAAATAACAGCTTCGTCGTACCAATCGTCAGCACGTCGTAGGCTTCGATTTTCTCTACGCTGAGAGCGGGCTTCCCATTTACCCGAACGATATTGCGGCCGGAACAGGGGCCAAAGTAAAAGGTGCGATCCTCGTTGTCGTAGGCGATGATGGCGGAATTCTCCGCGCTGATGTGGGAATCTTCGGGAATGGAAATGTCCATCTTGGCGCTGCGGCCAATGTAGTTGTTCTGGCTGTGAATGCGGTAGTCAGTGCCCTTCGTGGCGCCCTCGATGCACACCAGCCAGCCCACCACGGGGTCAAAGGGAGCGCTTTCCTCATTGCCATCTCCGTCTACGGGGATGACAGGCAACGTGGTCTTATAGGGCTGCACAGTGGGGGGAGTTTCAATGGGAGGATTCTGAGCGTTCACGGTGGTCTGATAGGGCTGCACCCTGCCGCCGTTCGGGTCAACAGGCAGGGTCGGGGAGGGGGTGTTGCCGTCGTCAAAGTAGCTGGTGCCTATGATCCCATCCGGAAGGACGTTATTTCCAATGGGATTTTTGTTTCTCGCGGCCTCGGCGGCGCACATCGGGCAGGTAGCGTTTTCTTCCGAGTCATAAAAGTGACCTTTGCTGCAGCGAACGATTTCCATAATAATGAACCTCCTGTATGTAAATGGTGTTGATATTGTTTGTTAACAGACGGTGATGCGGTTTTCGGAAGTACCGACGCAGAAGCTGCTGCCGTGCTTCAGGGCGACCTTTGTCCCGGCGGGGACGCGCTTGCCGTGGATGAAGGTGCCGTTGCGGGAGCCTTCGTCTACGAGGATCAGAAACTCGCCGCTATTCTCCAGCGTACAGTGCCTGCGGCTGACGGCGGCGGCGCTCTCCGGGAGACGGATCTGGCAGCTGGGGTCACGGCCGACGGCGACCTTGCCTGCCGGTACGGGAATAATTCTGCCATCCGGCAGCTGCACCCGGAAGGAGGGCGTATATACGCCAGCGGGAACGGTGCCGCCGGAGACAGTGCCGGGGGTGACGCCGCCCGCGGGGTACTTCTCAGCGCTCTTGCGGTTGCGCAGGAGGAAGTAGATGGCCACGGCCACTGCCGCCACGGCGACCGCTGCCGCCGCTATGGTGACGACGGAGATCGAGCTTCCGGCGGTCATGTAGGAAATGCCCAGCTCATTCAGTGCCTGCATGACGTAATCACTGTAGATGGCGCAGGAGTAGGAATCCACGATGCTGTAGGTATTCAGGCCGATCACGCTGCCGTTCTCGTCGATCAGGGGGCCGCCGGAGTTGCCGCCGGAGATGTTTGCGTTGTGAACGATCGCGTTTGTGTTGCCCGCGTTGGTCATGGTCATGTGTCTGGCGACCGTGCCGGTGGTCGAGGTGATATCTTTGCTGCCGATGCTGAGGCTCTGCTCGTCGAGAACGGCGGGGCAGCCGAGGGCGACTACGGTCTCGCCCTGCTTGACGGTTTCGCTGGAGCGGATGGCAAGGGGCTTGCATTCCGTGACCGGACGTGCGGCTCTCAGGATGGCGTAGTCGGGATAACCACTTTCGGAGATGCGCACGATGCTGCATTCCACGGAGGTCGCTTCACTGGGGAGGCCGGTGACATCGCTGAGGGTGAAGTTATCCAGCATGATCCAGATCCGGACATGGTCGGAATCAAAGGCGTAATTGTGTTCCGGCATATAGACGCTTGCCACGTGCCAGTTGGTGACGAAGTATTCAGGGGCGCTTCCCTTCGTTCCTACGGCAAAGCCGGAGCCGACGACGGCATTTGCCACGTTGTCATAGGAGTCGAAGCCGACGGCGAGGAGCTTGACAACGCCCTCTTTCGCCTGACTGATGACGGTGGGAAGATCGGTCTTGGCGCTGGCGGGGATCGCCAGCATGGCGGCCAGACAGATCAGCACCATTACCATGGCGGCCAATCGTTTGCATACATATTTCATAACTGCTCTCTCCTTTTTATACCATCCCGCGGAAACCCCGGGAGATTAAATACGACCTGCTCTGCGAAAAAGTATACCATCCTTTGGAAATATTGTCCATTCCCTATTTCCGGACTTGCGGGAATTTTGCTTCGCTCCCTTGGATGATTTCAGTATAGCAGGTTTTCCGGATTTGTGGTTGCATGGCGTGCAACAATTTGAAGAAGTTTGCGCGGTTTTGAGTGGCAAAGCCGCGCGGAGGTAGTACTTGAATTAGCGGCTGTGATATGACTCAAGAATTTTACTGGAAAAACAATTGATATTTTTCAACTTGTAGCAATGATTGAACATCCCGGTCGTATCCGCTGCATAGGGGGAGCCAAAGTGGGAGAGATTCAGGCTGACTAGGTTGCTGCATCCGGAAAACATGTGATACATGCTTTTCACATTAAATGTATTAAAACTGCTGAGATCTAATTTGGTAAGGCTGGGGCATCCCTCAAACATACCAGACATGTCCATTACATTGGAAGTATCAAAACTGGTCAGATTCAAGCTGGCAAGACTGTTGCAACCAAGAAACATATTGGACATATCTGTCACTTTGGTGGTGTCAAGACAGCTGCCAAAGTCAATTTTTTTCATATTTGAGAAGTTGGCAAACATACAGGAGGAGTCAGAGTTTGCTGCAATTGTCCCGTTGGCGGCTACATACAGGTGGCCGTTGATCATCCATGCCAGCACGCTTCTATCTTTGGTGTTGGAGACGTCCCAGGCATAACTGGGGGCGTTTTTCAGGGTGCTTTGGAAAGTCAGCCTTTTTACATCTGTACATTTATGCTGATTTTGTCCCCAGAAGTATACACCAAAAGAACTGCACGATGCTTTGACCATTACGCGGGATTTCCTGTGGACCAAGTTTGCGGACGGGGCAGTCATGGTGATGGTTGCTCTCTCTGGAACCTTTATCTCTTTCAGCCGGGGAGACTCTGCCATCGAGAATTCCTTGAGTGGCTCATTCTTCTTTTCCGACGAGAGAGTGGTCATTTGCAGCAGCGCGGTCATGTTCTTGGGGCGGTTTTCCGCCCGGATGCTCATGCAGTACGCCAGAACGTCAAACTGCGCCTGCGTCAGCAGCGGCTGGCAGGTCAGGGTGTCATCCACGATCCTGTCCACAGCCGTGGGCGGCAGAATGCCGGTGCAGCAATAGTAAATCGTGGCGGCCATGGCGTAAACGTCTGTCCACGGGCCGATGCTGGCGTTGCGCTGATACTGCTCGATGGGGCTGAAGCCCTGTTTGGCCACCATCTGGGAGGACTGGACGTTGCCGTCCCGTCCCTGAATGTCCAAGTCCTTGGCCGCGCCAAGGTCAAGCAAAATCAGCCTGCCGTCCGGCCGCACCATGATATTGTCCGGGCTGATGTCCCGATGGATAATGCCATGCTCGTGAACTTCTGCCAACGCCTGAATGATGGGCGTCAGCAGGGACAGGCAGGTGTCGAAGGGCATCGGCCCCTCCCGCTGCAGCTTTTTCAGCAGCGTCTCGCCCTCGATGAAGTCCATGACAATGTAAGCCGTTTCATTCTGGATGAAAACGGATTTTACCCCCACAACGCCGGGAATTCCGCCCAGCTTCGCCATTTTCCGGGCTTCTTTCAGGAAGCTGTCGAAGCCCTTCTGGGTGCCGGTCTTTCCCATCATGGCGTTGCTCCACACCACCATGGAGCGGTTTTCCCGGCTGACCATGCCGGTGCTCATGGGGAAATATTCTTTGATCGCGACCTTCTGTTCCAGCAAAAGGTCAAAGCCTATGTAGGTGATGCCGAAGCCGCCCTGCCCCAGCATCTCGCCCACCAGATACTTTCCGTCCAGAATCGTGCCGGGCTTCAACGCGAAGGACTCCGTGTTCACGCTGCCGTAAGGGCGTCCGCACTCCGGGCAGAACTTCTGATCTGCCGCCAGCTCATGCATACATCTCATGCATCTGCGTACTTCCATATTTCATTCCTCTCTTCGGGGGAACGTTCGGGTTCCCGCCGATTTTCGTGCTGTTTTACATGTCGATCAATCCGCAAGCCAAGCATCCGTCACGGACAGACCCATCGACCATGAATACCCGCCGATCACCGTCGGCGTTACGATGACCGCGTCAAATGTCAGCGGCGTATCGAATGTAATCGTCTCGGAGCCAGCGCCGTCACCGGCGGGCAGGGAGATCTTGGCGATTTTCTGGAACTGCCCGTTCACTCTTCCCCACACCTGCCATTCTTTGCACTTTGTTCCCGCGTTCATGGATACTTCCATATTGACGGTCATTTCCCTGCATCGTACCAGCGGGGTGTAAAAAACCAGCGCGTGGACATTCAGACTGAAGTTCCCGTCTTTCAGATTTGTGCTTTCCCAGTAACCATCCACATTTTCGATATAGTTCTTGGGCTGTGTAGGCTTCGTAGTGGGTTCGGGCTTGGGTTCCGTGGCCTTGGGCACGGTTGCTTTGGGCGTGGTTGCCTTGGGCGTGGTTTCCGCAGGCGCGGGCTGCAAGACCGGTTCTGTGGCGGCCGCTTTCATGGAGACGTTCTGCCTGGGCGCTTTTCCCGTAGCGGTCACGATGCAGACGACGATTCCCAGCACCGCGACGATACCGGCCACGGCGGGTATCAGCCATGCGGGGAGCGGCTTTTTCTGCGGCGTCTTCGGCGGCGCGTTTTTGACCGGTGGCTTCACATCTGCCGGTCTGGGAGGGACTGGCGTCGTCTGCTGCCCTTTGGCCGGTTCTGCCTGCGGGGCTGGCTTGACCGGCTCGGCCTTCCTGCCTTTTTGCAGGCGGGTGACCATTTGCAGCAAGGCGGCCATGTCCTGCGGGCGCTTCTGCGGCAGAATGCTCATACCGGCTGCCAGAACATCAAACTGCTCCTTCGTCAGCCGCGGTTTGCAGGTCAGGGTGTCTTCCACGATCCGGTCAACAGAGGTGGGCGGCAGTGTGCCGGTGCAGCAGTAGTAGATCGTGGCGGCCATAGAGTAAACGTCCGTCCACGGGCCGACGCTGGCGTTCTTCCGGTACTGCTCGATGGGGCTGAAGCCCTGTTTGGCGACCATCTGGGTGGTCTGAATCGAGCCGTCCTTTCCTTGAATATCCAGATCCTTTGCCGCGCCCAGGTCCAGAAGGACGGGCTTGCCGTCCGGCTGCACCATGATATTGTCCGGGCTGATGTCCCGGTGGATGATACCGTGCTTGTGGACTTCTGCCAGCGACTGCATGATGGGCGTCATGAGCCGGATGCAGCTGTCAAAGTCCATGGGGCCGTTCTTCTGCATTTTCTGCTGCAGCGTCTCGCCCTCGATAAAGTCCATGACGATGTAGGCGGTCTCATTCTGTGTGAAAACCGATTTCACCCCGACGACGTTGGGAATGCCGCCCAGCTTTGCCATTTTCCGGGCTTCCTTCAAAAAGCTGTCGAAGCCCCGCTGGGTGCCGGTTTTCCCCACCATGGCGCTGCTCCACACCACGGTGGAGCGGTTTTCCCGGCTGACCATGCCGGTGCATGTGGGGAAATATTCCTTGATGGCGACCTTCTGCTGCAGCAGCAGATCAAGTCCGATATAGGTGATGCCGAAGCCGCCCTGCCCCAGCATTTCGCCCATCAGATACTTTCCGTTCAGGATCGTACCGGGCTTCAGCGCGAAAGGCTCCGCGTGCACGCTGCCGTAAGCGCGCCCGCATTCCGGACAGTAGGCGATCCCTCCCGACAGGTCGTGCATACATTTCATACATCTGCGTACTTCCATAGTCCATTCCTCTTTCTTTCGGGGGAACTCGTGGGGTTCCCGCCGTTTTTTGGAACCATTACAGTAAAATAATATCACCGCTTGATGCTATTGTCCACTGATTATTTGGCAAATTTAGTATATCAGATTTCCAGAATTTGCGGTCGCACGCCATGCGACAATTTTGAAAAAATTCGCCCGGCTCTGAAAGGCAGAGCCGGGCGGGGGGGGGTGGTGGGTCAGCGGTTGCGGAATTCGTTGAGAATCTTGCTGTCTGAGCATATGATATTGGGCAGATTGTCGCAGCCATAAAACATGCTGTACATTCCTGCCACAGCAGAGGCGTCAAAGCGGCTGAGATTCAGGCTGGTCAAGCTGCTGCACCAACTGAACATCCAATTCATGTACGTCACGTTGGAGGTGTCAAAACTGCTGAGATCCAAGCTGGTCAGGCTGTTGCATTTTTCAAACATGAAGTCCATGCGCGTTACACTGGATGTATCGAAGTTGGTTAAATTCAAACTGACCAGACTCTTGCATTCGTAGAACATAGATTCCATAGTTGTTACATTGGAAGTACCGAAGCTGGTTAAGTCCAGTGTGGTTAAGCTGCTGCAGCCGGAGAACATAGATTCCATAGTTGTCACACTGGAAGTATCGAAGCTGGCTAAGTCCAGTGCGGTTAAGCTGCTGCAGCCGGAGAACATAGAAGCCATGGTTGTCACGCAGGAAGTATCGAAACCGGTTAAATCCAGACTAATGAGGTTGCTGCAGCCGAAAAACATGGCGTACATACCAGTTACGCTGGAAGTATCAAAGCCCGATAAATCCAAGCTTATGAGACTGCTGCAGCCCTCAAACATGTCGCTCATCTGCGTTACGCTGGAGGTGACAAAGCAGTTCCCAAAATTGATTGTCTTCAGGTTTACAAATTTGTAAAACAGCCAGGAAGCGTTGGAATTCGGCGCAATCGCCCCATCAGCAGCTACATACAGATCGCCGTTATCCATCCAGGCCAGCACGCTTCCGTCCCCGGCTTCTGACACGTCCCAGGCACTACTGGGGACATTTTGCAGAGAGCTTTGGAAGGTCAGAGTTTTTACGTCTTTGCGCATATACCGCTCCTGACCCCAAAAGAAGGTGTCCTCATCAAAGGCATAGTCCACAGCCGCCATAGTATGGACTTCCATAGGGGCAGTGGGCGCAGGTTCCGTGGGCACCGGTTCCGTGGGCGCCGCTTCCGTGGCGGCGGCCTGCGCGGCCGGTGCTTTCACGGAGGAAGCGGGGGTGGACTTTTTCCCGCCGCTGCCGACGGAAATAATGAGGGCTATCACAGCCACTGTCGCCGCGATGCCGGGGATCAGCCATTTGGGAAGCGGACGGCCGGGGGCGGGCTTCGGTGGCTGGAGGTTCCGGGTTTCCGGCCGGACCGGCTCGGTTTTCGGGACGTCCCTGACGGGCGGCGTTTTTCCTGCCGGGTGGGTGACGATCTGAAGCAGAGCGTCCATATTCTGCGGGCGGTTCTGGGGCAGGACGTTCATGCAGAAGGCAAGAACGTCGAATTCCTCCTTCGTCAGCCGCGGACGGCAGGTCAGGGTGTCCTCTATCATGCGGTCGGTGGCGGATGGAGGCAGAACGCCGGTGCAGCAATAGTAGATCGTGGCGGCCATGGCGTAAACGTCCGTCCAGGAGCCGATCTTCCCGTCCCGGCCGTACTGCTCCACGGGGCTGAAGCCCTGCTTGGCCACCATCTGGGAGGACTGCATATTGCCGTCCTTTCCCTGAATGTCCAAGTCTTTCGCCGCGCCCAAGTCTAAAAGGATAAGCCTGCCGTCGTTCTGCACCATGATGTTGTCCGGGCTGATGTCCCGGTGAATGATGCCGTGCTTATGGACTTCGGACAGTGCCTGCATGATGGGGGTCATCAGGCTGACGCAGGTGCCATAATCCATGGGGCCTTCCCGCTGCAATTTTTTCAGCAAAGTTTCGCCCTCGATAAAGTCCATGACGATATAGGCTGTCTCATTCTGGATGAAAACGGACTTGACCCCGACGACACCGGGAATACCGCCCAGCTTTGCCATTTTCCGGGCTTCCTTCAGGAAGCTGTCGAAGCCCTTTTCCATGCCGGATTTCTGCATGACGGCGCTGCTCCACACAACGGTGGTGCTGTTTTCCCGGCTGACCATGCCGGTGCTCATGGGGTAGTATTCCTTGATGGCGACCTTCTGTTCCAGCAGTAGGTCAAAGCCGATATAAGTGATGCCGAAGCCGCCCTGCCCCAGCATTTCGCCCACCAGATACTTCCCGTCCAGAATCGTTCCGGGTTTCAGGGCAAAGGGCTCCGTTTCCACTCTGCCGTAGGGGCGGCCGCACTCCAAGCAGAAGGTCTCCCCCGCCGCCAGCGCGTGCATACATTTCATACATCTGCGAATTTCCATATCCCGATCCTCTTTCCTGTCTGACGTTCGTTATTTCTTGCTGAATAAGTCAGAAAAGCCGTTTTTTTCCAGATGGTTGTTGATGTCTATAATGTCCAGCTCCCGCAGAATGCCGTCGATGATAACGATGTCCCGCGGGCTGGAACCGCTCAGGGAAGCGAGGTCTCCGATTTTCAGCAGCTTCTGGGTCTCGGACAGGTTCATGCCCAGAACGCGGGAAAGCCGCAGGAGCACATTCCGCTGAGGGCTGACCTCGGCGTTCAGAATCCGGTAAAGGGAGGACTTGTTCAGTCCCGCAAGCCCCGCGATGGTCTCGACGGAACGGGGCGTTTTACGCAGAAACTGGAAAAGGTAGTCGCCAAGGGCGGGGCCGTTGGCTTCGTGAAGGAGCTGCGTGACGGATGTTCCGCCTTTCAGACGGGAAACGGCAATTTCGGTGGGACCTGACTGCTGCATAAAATGACTCCTCCCTGTGCCATAAAGGGATATGTTCTGCCCATATTCGGTCAAAGATGGCTTTTTATTACGATTCTATTAAGAAGTATATCACAGCCTATTCCGGAATGCAATCGGCGGCAGCAAAAAACCGTGCCGGAGGGTCACTCCGGCACGGTTGGAAACGATATACGATTAGCCGAACACGGACAGCAGGAAGCCGGCCGCGATGGCGGAGCCGATAACGCCGGCCACGTTGGGGCCCATGGCGTGCATCAGCAGGAAGTTGGAGGGGTTGTTCTTCTGGCCGATGGTGTTGGACACACGGGCAGCCATGGGAACGGCGGACACACCGGCGGAGCCGATCAGCGGGTTGACCTTCCGGCCGGTGAGCTTGCACATCACGTTGCCGCCCCACAGACCGCCGGCGGTGGAAATGCCGAAGGCTACGACGCCCAGAACCACGATCTTCAGGGTGCTGGCAGTCAGGAAGGTGGAGCCGACCATGGTGGCGCCCACGGCGGTGGACAGCAGAATGGTGACGATGTTCATCAGCGCGTTCTGTGCGGTGTCGCTGAGACGGTCGGTAGCGCCGGTCTCCTTGAACAGGTTGCCCAGCATCAGGCAGCCGATCAGAGGCGCGGTGTCAGGCAGCAACAGAGCCACGAAGATAACGACCACGATGGGGAAGATGATCTTCTCGGCCTTGGACACGGTACGGGTCTGCACCATCTTGATCTTGCGATCCTCGGCGGAGGTCAGCAGGTTCATGATGGGGGGCTGGATCAGCGGGATCAGCGCCATGTAGGAGTAAGCGGCCACGGCGATGGCGCCCAGCAGTTCGGGAGCCAGACGAGTGGTCAGGAAAATGGCGGTGGGGCCGTCCGCGCCGCCGATGATGCCGATGGAAGCGGACTGGGGGCCGGTAAAGCCCAGCAGCACGCCGCCCAGGAATGCAACGAACACGCCCAGCTGTGCGGCAGCGCCCAGCAGCAGGCTCTTGGGATTACTAAGCAGGGGGCCAAAGTCGGTCATGGCGCCCACGCCCATGAAGATCAGGCAGGGGTACAGGGAGGTCTTGACGCCGATATAGAAGATATCCAGCAGACCGCCTTCCCGCATGATGGCGCCGTAGCTGTGGAAAAATTCACTGGAGGGATTCATGAAGTTGTCCCACAGCTCCTGGTGGTAAAGACCGCCCAGGGGCAGGTTGGACAGCAGGCAGCCGAAGGCAATGCCCACCAGCAGCAGCGGCTCGAATTTCTTGACGATGCCCAGGTACAGCAGCACACAGGCGATGATCAGCATCACCAGATTCTGCCAGCCGCCGTCGGCAAAGCCGACGAAAATGGCGTTGAAGCCGGACTTCTGCCACAGATTTAACAGGACTTCACCAACATTGATGCTCATGGTGTATCCTCCTTAGCCGAGGACGACCAGAGTAGCACCGGTGTCAACAGTGGCGCCCTTGGAGACCAGAACCTGCTTCACGGTGCAGGCCTTGGGGGCCAGAATCTCGTTCTCCATCTTCATGGCTTCCAGAACCACCAGAACGTCGCCTTCCTTCACGGCCTGACCTGCGGTGACGTTTACCTTCAGGATGTTGCCGGGCATGGGAGCGGTGACGGCCTCACCGGCCACGGGAGCGGCAGCGGCGGGGGCGGGAGCAGCCGCGGGAACGGCCACGGGGGCAGGGGCGGCGACGGGAGCAGCGACAGGGGCGGCAGCGGGGACAATGGCCTCGTACTCGTCCAGCAGCATGGCCTTGCCGGCTTCGACCTCCACCTCGTAGGTGCGGCCGTTCAGAGTCACTTTGTATTTCATGATTATTTGACCTCCTTAATGGAAATGAAGCGCAGCTCGTTCAGGGGCTTGCCCATCTTGTCGGCCACGATGGCCATAAGCATAGCGGCGGTTTTCGGCTCGACATCGTAGAGCTTCAGCTTGCCGGCGGTGCCGGGAGCGGCGGGGGCGTCGGCGGCGGGAGCCTCGGGTACGGCGGCAATGGCGGCCTTGGCGGCGTCAGAGTGGGCGGCGACCTTCTTCTCCTTGGCGATGAAGATCTTGCCCATGCCGATGACGACGATCATCAGCAGAACCAGGCCAAAGAATACCACGGCGTAGCCCAGCAGCGCGACGACGGCGGCGTCAACAAAGCCGATATCCGTCAAAGTGGAAGATAACACCATAACGGTACCTCCTTAGCACTCCACGATGGAGTAGGTAGCAACGTTCTCTTCCTTGGCCTTGCGCTCCTCGAAGAACTTCTCGGCCAGGTTGGGGAAGGCAATGTAGCTCAGCACGTCCTCGTCGGACCGGGCCAGATCGCCCAGCTTCTCCCGGGTCTTGTCCACGACAGGCTCCAGAGTGTCGGCGTAGCGGACGGTCAGAGGCTTCTCGTCGCCCAGGATCATCTTCTGGATTTCGGGGTCGATGGGCGCGGGGGTGTGGCCGTACTCACCGCGGCAGTAAGCCTTGATTTCCTTGGAGACGGACTTGTAGCGCTGGCCGTCCAGCACGTTGCGCACGGCCTGCACGCCGACCATCTGAGAGGTGGGGGTGACCAGCGGGGGATAACCCATGTCCTTACGAACCTTGGGCGTCTCCACCAGAACCTCGTCGAAGCGGTCGAGCGCGTTGACCTGCTTCAGCTGGCTGAGCAGATTGCTGAGCATACCGCCGGGGATCTGATAGGTCAGGCACTGGGTGTCGGTGGCCATGGACTTGGGCATCAGGGTGCCGTCCTTGATGTAGTCGTCACGGACGACCTTGAAGTAGTCGGCCATCTTCTTGGTGCACTTGTCGTCCAGATCGACCTCGTAGCCCAGCTGACGCAGGGCGTAGGCCAGGGTCTCGGTGGCGGGCTGGGAGGTGCCGCCGGAGAAGGGAGAAATGGCGGTGTCGATGATGTCCACGCCGGCTTCCACGGCCTTCAGGTAGGTCATGAAGGCAAGACCGGTGGTGGAGTGGGTGTGCAGGTCGATGGGCAGCTCGGGAGCGGCGTCCTTGATGGCGGAAACCAGATCGTAAGCTTCCTTGGGACCCATGATACCGGCCATATCCTTGATGCAGATGGTGGAAGCGCCCATTTCCTTCAGTTCCTTCACCATTTCCACGTACTTCTTCTGGGTGTGGACGGGAGAGGTGGTGTAGGACAGGGTGCCGGAGGCGATGGCGCCGGCCTTTACGGTGGCTTCCATGGCGACCTTCAGGTTGTTCGTATCGTTGAGGGCGTCGAAGATACGGATGATGTCGATGCCGTTCTCCACGGACTTCTGCACGAAAAGCTTGACAAAGTCATCGGGATAGTGGGAGTAACCCAGAACATTCTGACCGCGCAGCAGCATCTGCAGCTTGGTGTTGGGCACGGCGGCGCGGATCTTGCGCAGACGCTCCCAGGGATCTTCGTTCAGGTAGCGCAGGCAGACGTCAAAGGTAGCGCCGCCCCAGCACTCGACTGCGTAGTAGCCGGTCTTATCGATGGTCTCCAACATGGGAGCAAACTTGTCGTAAGGCAGGCGGGTTGCGATGAGAGACTGATTTGCGTCACGCAGCACGGTCTCCACAAACTGAACTTTTTGAGCCATTTGTATGTAACCTCCGTAGATGGAATTTAAGTGGACGCATCGGGGGGCCGACTTGTCCGTATATTTTTAGACCAGGAGCCGAAACACGGATCATGGTTAAAAACACGAGGGGAAACGGGGAAGTCCCAACCTCCACCGACATATATATTAACACAAGGGGGAAAGGTTGTAAATACATTTTTTTGCTTTTTCGGTACATTTATATCGTTTCTTTGCTGAAGTTTAGGGAAGCGGGGCGGCACTTTGCGCCCCCGATCCTCCTCTGCCCCGGCTGTTTTCGACAATGATGGCAAAAAATTCACACTTTTTATATTGATTTTTTTATATCGATAGTGTATGATACACTCGAAAAGTATGGGGTGCCGAGCCAGAGAGCAGAAAACGGTTTGGCCTGACTCCCATATCTATATTATAATGAAAGAGGTTACTGTATTATGGCAATCGACTTGAAGCATTATGGTATCTCCGGTACGACTGAGATCGTCCACAACCCCTCTTATAAGGCGCTGTTCGACGCCGAGATGGATCCCACTCTCACCGGCTATGAAAAGGGTCAGCTGACCGAGCTGGGCGCTGTGAACGTCATGACCGGCGTTTACACCGGCCGTTCCCCCAAAGACAAGTACATCGTTATGGACGCCAACTCCAAGGACACCGTGTGGTGGACCACCGAGGGCTACAAGAACGACAACCATCCCATGACCGAGTCCACCTGGGCTACCGTCAAGGATCTGGCCGTCAAGGAGCTGTGCAACAAGAAGCTGTACGTGGTTGACGCTTTCTGCGGCGCGAACCCCGACACCCGTATGGCCGTCCGCTTCATCATGGAAGTGGCATGGCAGGCGCACTTCGTCACCAACATGTTCATCCGTCCCTCCGAGGAGGAGCTGAAGAACTTCAAGCCTGACTTCATTGTCTACAACGCTTCCAAGGCCAAGGTCGAGAACTTCAAGGAGCTGGGTCTGAACTCCGAGACCTGCGTTGCCTTCAACATCACCTCCCGTGAGCAGGTCATCATCAACACCTGGTACGGCGGCGAGATGAAGAAGGGTATGTTCTCCATGATGAACTACTACCTGCCTCTGAAGGGCATCGCCTCCATGCACTGCTCCGCCAACACCGACATGAACGGCGAGAACACCGCTATCTTCTTCGGCCTGTCCGGCACCGGCAAGACCACCCTGTCCACCGACCCCAAGCGTCTGCTGATCGGCGACGACGAGCACGGCTGGGACGACAACGGCGTCTTCAACTTCGAGGGCGGCTGCTACGCCAAGGTCATCAATCTGGACAAGGACTCCGAGCCTGACATCTACAACGCCATCCGCCGGGACGCTCTGCTGGAGAACGTCACCGTGGACGGTAACGGCAAGATCGACTTCGCCGACAAGTCCGTCACCGAGAACACCCGTGTGTCCTACCCCATCGACCACATCGAGAAGATCGTTCGTCCCGTTTCCGCGGCTCCCGCTGCCAAGAACGTGATCTTCCTGTCCGCCGACGCTTTCGGCGTTCTGCCCCCCGTGTCCATCCTGACCCCCGAGCAGACCCAGTACTACTTCCTGTCCGGCTTCACCGCGAAGCTGGCCGGCACCGAGCGGGGCATCACCGAGCCCACCCCCACCTTCTCCGCCTGCTTCGGTCAGGCATTCCTGGAGCTGCATCCCACCAAGTATGCTGCTGAGCTGGTTAAGAAGATGCAGGTTTCCGGCGCGAAGGCTTATCTGGTCAACACCGGCTGGAACGGCACCGGCAAGCGTATCACCATCAAGGATACCCGCGGCATCATCGACGCCATCCTGAGCGGCGACATCCTGAAGGCCGAGACCAAGAAGATCCCCATGTTCGATCTGGAGGTTCCCACCGCTCTGCCCGGCGTGAACCCCGCCATTCTGGACCCCCGCGACACCTACACCAACGTGGAAGAGTGGGAGACCAAGGCCAAGGATCTGGCTGGCCGGTTTGTCAAGAACTTCGTCAAGTACGAGGGCAACGACGCAGGCAAGGCTCTGGTCGAGGCTGGCCCCAAGCTGTAATCAGCGGCACGATTTACCAGTAACCGATAAGCGGCGCAGCGAAAGCTGCGCCGCTTCAGTCTGTCAAAGAACTACCCAAACGCCCTCGTTTCTGCTATAATAGAAGAAATGGGGGATGCTTTCATGGAAGACTGGAGAAAAGACGCACGGCATGAGCCAATCATTGTGGATTTGGAGGCATTGGTGCCGAAAGGCCATCTTCTGCGGAAGATTGAAAAGGTCATGGATTATGAGTGGCTGTATGAACGGCTGGACCCGTACTACTGCCATGACAATGGCCGCCCCGGTACAGATCCAGTTGTGCTTATAAAGATGGTACTCATTCAGCATTTGTTTGGGATACCGTCTTTGCGGCAGACCTACCGAGAAATCCAAGTGAATGTGGTATATCGGTGGTTTCTTGGGTACGGATTGCTGGATAATATCCCTCACTTTGCAACGGTGAGCTATGCTTTCTGCAAGCGTTTCCCGGATGAATTGACCAGTGAGATATTTGAGCACATTCTCAACAAGGCACTGAACAACAGGATGCTGGACCCCAGCGCAATTTTCATTGACGGGACACATATCAAAGCTAGCGCAAATAAGAAAAAGTTCCAAAAGGAGCAGGTCGCGAAAGCGGCAAAAGTCTATTCAGGGCAGCTTCGCAGAGAGGTTAACACGGAAAGAGAAAAGCTGGGCAAGAAGCCCATTGAAGATGACGATGATGAAAATCATCCCCAGGGTGATGGAGGCTCGCGGGAAACCGTAGAAAAGACTGTTTCCACCACAGACCCGGATTGTGGAATGTTCGTAAAAGGAGAGCATGAGCGGCAATTTGCCTACGAAGCGCATACGGCTTGTGACAAAAGAGGTTTCATTCTGGGAGTAGAGGTAACTGCCGGAAATATCCATGACAGTGTGGCATGGGATAAGGTATATGACGATGTAACCAGCAAATTTGATGTTCAGTTCGTGGCCATGGACGCGGGATATAAGACCCCTTGGATTGCAAAGAAGACTTTGGATGATGGAAAAATCCCGGTTCTCCCCTATACAAGATATAAAGGCAGCAAAGAAGGATACCGCCCCTGGGACTACAAATACGATCCAGTAAAAGATGTGTTCACCTGTCCCCACGGTCAGGAGCTTCGCCATACCACAACAGACCGAGACGGGAAAAGAATCTACCGCAGTACTCCGAAATACTGTGTCAATTGTCTCTCCAAATCCTACTGCAAGGCAAACGAGAAAGGGCAAAAGGTATTCACAACCCACATCTGGCAGGAATACCTGGACATTGTGGAGAGCATCCGAAAGACTGACTTAGGCAAGCAAATTTACGCCCAGCGAAAAGAAACCATTGAGCGGGTCTTTGCGGATGCGAAAGAAAAACACGCCATGCGTTATACACACCACCGAGGCTTGGCCGCAGTTACCAGATGGGTCAGGCTCAAGTTTGCTGCCATGAATCTGAAAAAACTGGCCCAATGGAGTTGGAAGGACTCCATGTTCTCGCTACTATTCGTCCGTTGTTGCCCCATCTACAAGAATGCCCCCACTTTCGCTTATTGAAAGTGAGGGTTATTTGACAGACTGAAATGGATCGTATCGAAAACGATACGCTCCATTTTTCGTGCCGAAGTACAACCCCTCGGCTCTCCCTCTGGGAGAGCTGTCACCGAAGGTGACTGAGAGGGTCTTGCACCCTAATTTCCCCTCTCCGTCTTCGCTTCGCTCAGACACCTCTCCCAAGGAGAGAGGCAAGGGGTGCCTGTTAAGTTTTTGCATATGCAGAGGAATATTGCCCTTACGTCCGCAGCAGCGCCCGAAAGCCGGGGCTGAAAAACTCCCCGCCGTCGGCGTCTACCCACATGGCTTCGGCATTGTAGCGTGTCAGAAGCGTCTGCCCCTCGTCCTGCGGCATCAGGAAAAGCGCCGTGGACAGAGCGTCGGCAATGCCGGAATCGGCGCACACCACCGTGACGGAACGCCAGTACCGTGACGGCATCAGGGTTTCGGGATCGATGATGTGGTGGTAGGATTCTCCGTCCACCAGATAGGTGCGCTGATAATCGCCGCTGGTGACCACGCTGCCGCCGGTGACGCAGACGGTGTGCAGGTAATCCCCGCCGTCCGGGTCCTGAATGCCTATCACCCACGGGTCGCCCGCCTCGTTTTTGGGGCCGGTGGCGCAGACGTTGCCGCCCACGCTGATGAGCAGCCCCTCGGGCGCGTTTTCCGCCGCCCGCTGGGCAGACCAGCCCTTGGCCACCGCGCCTACGTCCAGCCGGGTCTCCGGGTCGGAGATAAAGACGGTGGAGGCGTCCTCGTCGATGATAACGGCGTCAAAATCCATATGCGCCGCCGCGTTTTCCAGTGCGGCACGGTCGGGAAGACGGGCATTTGCCGGGTCGTCAAGCCCCGCCGTCCGGGCGTCGTGCCACAGCGCCAGAACGCCGCCCATGGCGACGTTGACCTTGCCGCCGGTGGCGTCGTAAAATTCCCGGCATTCCAGCAGCAGACGGATGATGTCCCCGTCCACCTCCACAGGGGCAACGCCCGCCTGATCGTTGACGGTTTTCAGGTTGTTGCAGCCAGCATAGTCATTGTAGATATCGAACAGCTGGTGATAGTGCAGCAGCGTATCGTGGACGCCTTGGGCGGCCTCCGTAAACGCCGCCTGACTTTCCGCCCGGCCGCGAATCGTGGTGACCGTGTCGAACAGGGTCAGAAACGTGGTCTCGTAAACGTTTCCCCCCGCCGCTCCGGCGGCGCAGCCGGTGAGCAGACACGCAAGGGTAAGCACCGCAAGAAATTTTTTCATACCGGTCCCCTCCATAGGGATTTTTCTTATAGTACCACACCCCCGAAAGACTGTAAAGAGGGAACATATCCCGCCGCAAAAAACGGCGTTCATAAAAGATTTACACATTTTCAGTTGATATTCAGGGTCAAACGGTGCTATGCTGTTACAAATGTTAATGCCTCTTTTGAGAGCAGTGAGGAGCGCAGTATGTCCAAATTCTCCGTCAAAAAGCCGCTGACGGTTTTCGTCGCGGTGATCGCCATATTGGTGCTGGGCGTGGTGGCCTATTTCCGCATGACCCCCGACCTGCTTCCCAATATGGATTTCCCTTACGTGCTGATCATGACCACCTACCCCGGTGCAAGCCCGGAAAAGGTGGAGCAGGAGATCACAAAGCCCATGGAGCAGGCCATGTCCACGCTGGATCACATTCAGGAGGTGACCTCCGTTTCCAGCGAAAACGTTGGCATGGTCATTCTGGAATTTACCGAGGGCGTCAACATGGACACCGTGGGCGTGGATATCCAGCAGGAGATCTCCCAGCTGTCCGCCGACTGGTCGGACACGGTGGGCACGCCCTACGTGCTGAAGATCAACCCCTCCATGCTTCCCGTGGAGGTGGCGGCGGTATCCATGGAGGGCATGGACACCGTGGAGCTGACGGAATTCCTGGATGAAACGCTGATGAACAAACTGGAGGGCGTTCCCGGCGTCGCCCGGATCACCACCAGCGGCGAAATTGAGCAGGAGCTGCACGTGGTGCTGGATCAGAAGCTGATCGACAAGCTGAACGACCGGATCGCCGCTGCAATCAACGGTGAACTGGACGATGCCGCCGCCGAGCTGAACGAGAAAAAGGAAGAACTGGAAGACGCCCAGAAAAAAGTAGACGGCGCACAGTCCCAGCTCAGCGCCGGGGTCAACGCCCTGATCGAGGGTGAAAAGCAGCTGAATGAGAAAAAGACGGAGCTGACGGCCATGCGGGAGCAGCTCCAAGAGCAGCTGGAACAGGCGCAGACCGGGCGGCAGCAGTTGGTGCTCGCCTACAACGCCCTGAAAGAGCTGGACGATCAGGTGAACAACGTCCTTTCTGCCCAGCAGGAAGCCCATGGTTATTTGAATACCCTCCAATCTCTGTCCGACAGGCAGAGCGCCCTTGCGAATAAGGAAAGTAGCCTCGCCCAGCTGAAACAGGACAATGAAACTCTGGACGCCGAGATTCAGGCGCTCCGGGAGCAGATCGCGGGCATGGACCCCGCCGACGAAAATCTGCCCGCTTTGAGCGCGGCGCTTGCGGAAAAAGAAGCCGCGTACAATGACAATCTGCTGACCATCGCCCAGACAGAGGCGGAGATCGCTGTAGAAAAAAGCACTCTGGAGGCGGACATGGCAGCTGCCGGTGTGACGGCGGAGACCCTGCCCGAACGTCTCACCGCCGCCGCAGAAGCCGCCGCAGCAGCGGATGCCGCGGTGGACGGCATCGACGCGCTGCTGGCATCTCAGGGAACCGACCGGGCGGGTCTGGCCGCCTCCGTGACGGAGACGAAGGCGCAGCTGGACGCGCTGGACGAGGGCATTGCCCAGCTGGAAAGCGCGTTGGAAGAACTGGATAACGGTATGCTCTCCATCGAGGAAGCCCAGCAGCTGCTGAATGAGCAGAAAACCGCCGGTATGCTCCAGCTCAGCACCGGCGCGGCCAAGCTGGCGGTGAGCAGCGCCGCCATTTCCCAGGGCTTAAGCCAGATCGAAAGCGGTCTGGACACCGTGGAAAGCAGCCGGGAGGACGCGCTGGACAAGGCTGACCTGAACAACATCGTCACCATGGAAATGGTATCGAAGATCCTCGCCGCCCAGAATTTCTCCATGCCCGCGGGATACGCGGAGCAGGACGGGGTCAAATACATGGTCTCCGTGGGCGACGAGATCACGGATCAGGAGACGCTGGAAAACCTTCTGCTGTTTGACCCGGACATTGACGGCATCGACCCCGTGCGGCTGAAGGATGTGGCGGTGGTCATGCTCACCGACAACCGGGACACGACCTACGCCAAGCTCAACGGCAAGGACGGCATCGTGCTGAGCTTTGAAAAGCAGAGCACCTACGCCACCGCCGAGACCACCGACAACATTGAAGCGCGTTTCCGGGCGTTGGAAAAGGAATACCCGGGCTTAAGCTTTGTGTCCCTGATGAGTCAGGGCGACTATATCTATCTGATCGTTGATACCATTCTGAATAGCCTATTGCTGGGTGCGGTGTTCGCGATCCTGATCCTGTTCCTGTTCCTGCGGGATCTGCGCCCAACCTTTATCACCCTTTGCTCCATCCCCATCAGCGTGATTTTTGCTATCGTGCTGATGTACTTCACCGGCGTAACCATCAATATGATCTCCCTGTCCGGCCTTGCCGTGGCGGTGGGTATGCTGGTGGATAACTCCGTGGTGGTCATCGAGAATATTTACCGCCTGCGTGCCAAGGGGGCCAACGTCATTCAGGCCGCCGTCTCCGGCGCAAGACAGGTGGCGGGGGCGGTGACGGCCTCCACGCTGACCACCGTCTGCGTGTTCCTGCCCATCGTGTTCGTCACGGGTATCACCAAGCAGCTGTTTACCGATCTGGCGCTCACCATGACCTATTCCCTGCTGGCAAGCCTGATCGTTTCCCTGACACTGGTGCCCGCCATGGCGTCGGGGATGCTGCGCAGGGAGCACGAGATCAAGCCGGGGCTTCTGGAAAAGCATCTGCTTCCCGCCTACCGCAAGGCGGTTAAGTGGTCGCTGGGGCATAAGGCCGTGGTTCTGATTGTTTCGGCAGCGCTGCTGGTGGTCACGGCGCTGGGAAGTCTTGCCAAGGGCTTCATCTTCATGCCGGACATGGATATGCCCAGCGTGAACGTTACCCTCACCATGCCCGAGGATGCGGATATGGCCGAGGCCACCGCGCTTGCCGATCAGGTGCTGGACAGAATCGGGAAAATTGACGGAATTGAAACCGTGGGCGCGATGATGGGCAGCAGCACCTCCATGCTGAGCATGGGAAGCGGAGAATCCCACGACGTAACGGTTTATATCACTCTCGCCGACGACACGGCCAGCGGCGCGGCTGTCGGCAAACAGATCGAGGAAGCCTGCGCGGATCTGCCCTGCGAGGTGACGACCTCTTCCGCCATGATGGATATGAGTATGCTCACCGGCAGCGGCGTTTCTGTAAACGTCTACTGCGACGACATGGACACCCTCCAATCCGCCGCCGCTGAGGTTGGCAAGGCGCTGGCGGATATCCCCGGCGTGGCGGAGGTTTCCGACGGATTGGAGGACGCTTCCCCTGCCCTCCACGTGGCCATCGACCGCAACGCCGCCATGAAGCACGGCCTGACCGTGGCGCAGATCTATATGGAGCTGGCCTCTGCCCTGACGGACAACGCCACCGCCGCCACGCTGGAGCTGGACGGCGTTTCCATGGACGTAATTATCGAAAAGCCCGAAGGGGCGGTGCTGGACGTGGATTCCCTGCGGGGTTACGTCTTTGAAGTCACCAAACAGGACGGTACGGTGGAGGAGGTTCCTCTGAGCGACTTTGCCGAAGTGCGGGAGACGTCCAGCCTTGGCTCCATCCACCGCCTCAACCAGAGGCGCTACCTCTCCGTCACCGCGACGCTGGAAGAAGGCTACAACGTCACCCTGATCACCGCCAAGGCACAGGACGTTGTGGGTGCTTTGGACTTGGGCGACGGCGTCAGCTATACGTTTACCGGCGAAAATGAGACGATCATGGAAGCTGTGCAGCAGCTGCTGTTGATGCTGGTTCTGGGCATCCTGCTTGTGTATCTCGTGATGGTCGCCCAGTTCCAGAGCCTGAAATCTCCCTTCATCGTCATGTTCACCATCCCGCTGGCCTTCACCGGCGGATTCATGGCGCTGCTGCTGTGCGGCATGGAGATCAGCGTCATTTCCCTCATCGGCTTCGTGATGCTCACCGGTATCATCGTTAACAACGGCATCGTGCTGGTGGACTACATCAACCAGCTTCGGCAGGACGGCATGGAGCGCCGTGCGGCCATTGAGGAAGCGGGCGTCACCAGAATGCGTCCTATTCTGATGACCACCATCACCACGGTGCTGGGTCTGGTGGACATGGCTGTACACAAGACCGCAGGCACGTCGCTGATGAAGCCCGTCGCGGTGGTGTGCATCGGCGGTCTTGTGTACGCGACGCTGATGACGCTGTTTGTGGTTCCCTGCATCTACGACATGCTGAACAAGAAGGAACTGCGCAGCGTCCGGGAGGAGGACCTGAAGCTGCTGGATCTGTAAGCGCATAAAAACTTTCACCTCCGGCTTTTGCTGGGTGACCGTAAAACAGCGAATGGAGCGCATCAGTACAGATACGCTCCATTTCTCGTACCAACCGGGGCACCCCCTTGGCTCCCCCTTTGGGGGAGCTGTCACCGAAGGTGACTGAGAGGGCATTTGCAACCTAGGGAAGCTCTGATTAAATCGGCAAGAGCTGTGAGCGAGAGATTTTTCGGCCAATCGAGGTATCGAAAACGGCGGAATACTTTGTGTATTTCCCGCTTTCGATACCGAAGAGTGGACGGAAAAGATTCGCTCACGGCCGCAGACGATTTATTCAGAGGTTCCCTAGTATACCCTCTCCGTCCTCGCTGCGCTCAGCCACCTCTTCCAAGGGGAGAGGCAAGGGAGCGGATTTCTTAAGATATGGGCAAATTCCCTTGCTTTTTCCCTCGCCGCATGGTAAAATGTTCTGACGAAACTGATAAAAGGGGGAGTTTGCTTGAAGCGTATCGGGATCGGGCTTTTTCTGTGCATATTGCTGATGGGCTTTTTTGTGCTGCCCGCGTCCGCTGAGAGCGCGGCTTCCCGGGTGGATACCTACTGCACCGTCAGCGCCGAGGGCGACTGTCAGGTGAATATGACCGTCACTTTGCGCATGGAGTATGTCACTACTTCCATGAGTTTCCCCCTGCCCGCCAACGCCACGGGCATTACTCTGAACGGCGCTTCCGTCTCCACCAGCAAGACATCCTCCGCGACCATGGTCGATATCAGCCGGGTGGTCAGCGGCATTACCGGGGAGATTCCCCTGAATTTCAGCTTTACACTCCCCAAGTCCGTGGGCGTTGTGACCGTTGACAAGGAGCGGAAGTTACAGCTGAGCGTCGAGCTGCTCAGCGGCTTTGAGTTCCCGGTGGAGCAGCTGAGCTTTGTCATCACCATGCCCCCGGGAAATATGCCCAACGCGCCGAAGTTCACCAGCATCTACCGTCAGGAGAGCATTGCCTCCGACCTGACCGTCACGGTGAGCAGCAACCAGATCATCGGCGCCAGCAAGACCATTCTGAACGACCACGAAGGCATCACCATGACCATGCTGGTGGATCAGAAAATGTTCCCCACTGTCAGCACCTACATCCGGGAGGGTAACCCGGAGATCAAATACATGCTGATCTGCGTGGGCCTCGCGCTGGTGTACTGGCTGATTTTCCTGCGCACGAAGCCCATCGCCCACATCCGCAGCACGACCCCGCCCGAGGGCATTACCGCGGGCGAGCTGGGATGCCGCCTGACATTATCCGGCGGCGATCTGACCATGATGGTGTTTACATGGGCGCAGCTGGGCTACCTGCTCATCCAGACGGACAGCGGCGGAAAGGTGCTGCTGCGCAAGCGCATGGACATGGGCAACGAGCGCAGCCTCTTTGAAAACAAGATTTTTGCACTTCTCTTCGGCAGCCGCCAGACGGTGGACGCCACCGGCTATCCCTACGCCAAGCTCAGCCGCAAGGTGTCGGCCATCGTTCCCAATGAGCGGAATATGTACAAGGGCGTCAGCGGAAACATGAAGATTTTCCGGGGACTTTGCTGCGGCGCCCAGATTTTCTGCGGCGTGTGCGTTGCCATGAATATGACCTCCGTCCGGGCGATCCAGATCCTGCTTTCCATCATTCTGGGGGCCTTTGGCGCGGTATCCGGGTGGCTGATTCAGGATATGGCCTACCGCACCCATCTGCGGGGCAAGCTGCCCATGCTGATCGGGGCAGTGTGTATTGTCCTATGGGTAGTGCTGGGGCTGCTGTGCGGGCAGGTCTGGATACCGCTGCTCAGCGCGATCGGCGAATTCCTGCTGGGTTATTTCGCCGCTTACGGCGGAAAACGCAGCGATCTGGGCAGCTACGCGGCGGCGCAGGTGCTGGGATTCCGGCGCTACGCAAAGAAACTTCCCACGGAGGATGTCAGCCGCCTGATGGCCAACGACCCGGATTATTTCTTCAATCTCGCGCCCTTTACGCTGGCGCTGGGGGTCATCAATCCCTTTGCCAGAGCCTTCGGCCACCGGAAGCTGGAGCGGTGCCCGTATCTGGTCACCCGCGCCCGGAACGTCCAGACGGCGGAGGAATGGGCAGGCATCCTGCTGGACACGGCCGACCGGATGGACGAAAAGCTCCGTCAGATGCAGATCGACCGGTGGATACCGGTCCGCCTGCGGCGGAGAAGGAAGTGAAAAACCACGGGTCATTGATTGGGTGTTCGCAATACAGTGAGTGGAGCGTATCGGTATCGATACGCTCCATTTCTCATGTCAACATGCGCTATGTAACGGGGAACACCCCCCTTGGCTCTCCCTCTGGGAGAGCTGTCACCGAAGGTGACTGAGAGGGCGCTGCACCCCGGTTTTCCCTCTCCGGCTTCGCTTCGCCCAGCCACCTTTCCCATAGAGAGAGGCAAGGGGTGCAGCTCATCCCGTGGGTTCTGTGTTATTTCAGCATCTCCCGAACCTGAGCGATGCTCAGCCCCTGTTCCCGGGCGATGGCCGCGATGTCCTCATACTCGGCCTTCTGCCGCTGGACGCCGTAACCGGAGGATATCTTCTGCCGAACCGCGCCGTAGGGAGTGGAAAGGGTCTGCGTGCGCCGCTCCAGCGTGTAGCGGTTTTGAAGACTTTCCCGGATGCCCAGAGTGGTGGTGTGGTGGAAAATCAGCCGCGCCATTTTCTCCCGGTCGCCCGCCCGGCACAGGACGCTCAGAAGCACCCCGGGGCGGTTCTTTTTCATGCCGATGGGGGTGGTGAACACGTCCAGCGCGCCGCCGCTCAGCAGCTGCTCCATGGCGAACCCGATCTCCTCACCGGTCATGTCGTCGATGTTGCACTTAAGCTCCGCAATGGCGTCGGTTTGGTCAGAGGTCTCCCCCAGCATGACCCGCAGGCAGTTCGCTTGCGGGAAGTCCTTTTTGCCCATGCCGTAGCCGGTTTTCTGCACCCGCATGACGGGCAGACTGCCAAAATCGTCGGCAAAGTACTTCAGCAGCGCCGCGCCGGTGGGGGTACACAGCTCACCCTGAACATTCCCAGCCTGAATGGGCATTCCCTCAAGGAGCAGTGCGGTAGCCGGCGCGGGAACGGGGAGAATCCCATGGGCGCACCGGACGGTGCCGCTTCCCACGGAGACGGGGGACACGATCACCTGATCGGGGCGAATTTCCCGCATCAGCAGGCATACGGCGGTGATGTCCGCAACGGCGTCCATGGTGCCGACCTCGTGGAAGTGGATCTGCTGAACCGACACACCATGTACGCGGCTTTCCGCCTCGGCGATGAGATTGTACACGGCCAGAACGTCCAGCTTGACCATGGAGGGGATGGGCAGTCTGTTCACGATTTCCTCAATGCCCTCCATGCTGCCGTGAACATGGTCGTGATGATGACTATGGAGGTTCTCGTCCTCCTCAATGCCGGCCACTTTGACGGAAAAGTGGGTTCCCGCCACGCCGCATTTGACGCTTTTTTCCCCGCTGACGGTGACGCCGGGGATGCCGAGACCGTTCATTTTTGCAAGGAACGCCGCCCGATCGGGAAGCAGCTCCAGCAGCGCCGCGGCGAGCATATCCCCGGCAGCGCCCATGGCGCATTCGATGTACAGCGTTTTCATCCCTTGACCTCCATGTGATTAATCATGTTCGCCAGATACCCCGCGCCGAAGCCGTTGTCGATGTTCACCACCGACACGCCGCTGGCGCAGGAATTGAGCATACTCAGCAGCGCCGCTACGCCGCCGAAGGACGCGCCGTAGCCCACACTGGTGGGAACGGCGATCACCGGGCACTCCGCGAGACCGCCCACCACGCTGGCAAGCGCCCCCTCCATGCCCGCAATGGCGATGACCACGCTGGCTTCCATAATAGAATCCATATGGGCAAGCAGCCGGTGGACGCCGGAAACCCCCACGTCGTACAGCCGCACCACCTCGCTGCCCAGCACCTGCGCCGTCAGCGCCGCCTCCTCGGCCACGGGGATGTCGCTGGTGCCGCCGGTGGCGATGACGACTTTTCCGATGCCGTCGGGCTGGGGAAGTCCACCCACAATGCCCACCCGGGCGTCCTTGTGATAGTCCAGCTCCCGGGTGCTGCCCACATGTGCCGCCGCTTCGGGGGACATTCTGGTGATGAGGACGCGGTTCTGACCGTTGGCGCGCATGGCGTCGATGATGCCGCCGATCTGCTCCGGGGTCTTCCCCGCGCCGTAGATCACCTCTGCCGCGCCCTGCCGCACCTTCCGGTGCAGATCGACCTTCGCGTAGCCGATGTCCTCGAAGGGGGCCTTTTTCAGTTCCAGCATGGCGTCCTCCACGCTGGTTTCCCCGGATCGGACGGATTCCAGCAGCTTTCGGATTTCAGAGTTCATTTGCGCACCTCCAGATTCAGCAGAACGCTGTCATAATCTTTGCGGAGTTCGGTCACGATCTTCTCCCGGTTTTCCAGAAGCAGGGGCAGATCGGCCTCCCGCAGCTCCAGTTTCGCGGTATTGTCCACCATGCGGACACGGAAATCCCGGAACCCAAGTCCGAAGAGAAATCCTTCCGCTTTTTCCGTTTGCTTCAGCTTTTGCAGCGTAATTTCTTCCCCGGTGCGTATCCGGGTGGCGAGGCAGGCGTAGGCGGGCTTGTCCCATGTGAACAGCCCGGCTTCTCTGGAAAGACGGCGGATCTCCGCTTTGGTCAGGCCGCACTCCCGGAGGGGGGAGCGAACGGACAGTTCCCGCAGCGCCCGCATTCCCGGCCGGTCGCCCGCGTCGTCGGAGGCGTTGGTGCCGTCCAGCAGCACCGGGAAGCCGTCGTTTTCCGCCGCCCGGAGGATTTGCCGGAACAGGGTGTTTTTGCAGTGATAGCAGCGGTCGGACGGGTTCGCCGTGACCGCACTGTTGGAAAGAATATCCACATGCAGCACCAGCATATCCGCGCCCAGCTCATCTGCCAGCCGCCGGGCGTCTTCCAGTTCAAATTCCGGCTGGAAGGCGGTGCTCACGTAATAGGCTTTCACCCGGGCGGCGTACCGCTTCGCCGCGTACAGCAGGTACGCAGAATCCACACCGCCGGAAAAGGCAACGGCCACCTCCCGATTCTCGGCAAAAAATTGCTCCAACGTCATATTGTTTCCTCCAGTGCTGCGGAAATCGTTTTTCCCATTATACACGAGAATGTGAATTCTGACAAGTAGGAAGCCGCACAACAGCCTTTTATGGGTTGCTTTTCACAATCGGATGGTGTATACTAAACGCAGTGTCCTTAAAAAAAAGAAGAGAGGTATCACTATGCAAGAAACAAAAAACAGTTCCTGCTACAGCACCGTGGCGGGGGCGCTCTTTGCCTTTGGGGGCGTTATGGAGCTATTCCAGTGGCTGCGTATCCTCCGCTTTATGTCGTTCAGTGACTATGTTCAGATGCTGATCTGGGTAGCAAGCTGTGCAGTTCTAGCCTTTGCCCTCCTGACGAAGCGCAGAGACATCTTCCTGCCCGTGGGCTTCGCTCTTGCCGGTATCGCCTGCCTGTTCTTCCTGAATTTCAGAAATGTTCTCCTGCTGCTGGGTAACTGGGGCATGGCGTTCTTGGCCGTGGTCTTTGTGACCGACTATCTGCCCCAGCTCCGGGAGCAGGTGAAGAAGTTCTGGTTCATTCCCCCTGCGGTCGTTGCGCTTGCTACGGTGCTGTCGATTGGCGGCGTTTGGTTTGTAGCCTTTCTGAGATTGCTTGCTACATGCGCCGGTATGTTCCTGGCAGCCATATGGGTTGCCTACCCCGAAGGACTCCCTCAGCAGACGGTGAGCGCATCCGCCGAAACCGGAAGCACTACGGCCGCTCCCGCTCCCGAAGTTTACTGCGGACTGGTCAAGCATATTCTGCTTCTGCTGTTCACCTGCGGCATCTGGCTGTATATCTGGATTTACCGCGTCACCGGCTACACCAACAATGTAGAGGGCGAAGAAAACCGCAACCCCACCAACAAGCTGCTGCTGTGCCTGTTCGTCCCCTTCTACGTGATTTATTGGATGTACAAGACTGCCCAGCGCCTTGACAAGATGGCGGCGGCGAAGAATATCCCCTCCGATCTTTCCACCCTCTGCCTGATTCTGGCCATCTTTGTTCCCATCATCCCGCCGATTCTGATGCAGGATAAGCTGAACGACATTGTCACCGGCCGTGTTGCTCCTGCTGCCCCCGCTGCCGCTCCTGCGCCTGCGCCCGCCGCCGCACCGGCCAGCGTAAGCGAGGCTGCGGACGACCTGCTGAAGCTCAAGGAGCTGCTGGACGCGGGCATTCTCACCCAGGAAGAATTTGACGCAAAGAAAAAGCAGCTGCTGGGGCTGTAAATTCCATACGACAAGGCGCGGGGCATCTGCCCCGCGCCTTTTGATACTATTTCCTGATTAAAATCTTTGATTTTAATCAGGAAGGCATCGCCT
>OLXV01000053.1_pt1 | contig 48059 bp, 37 predicted proteins | sample 1673481 | NCBI WGS metagenome assembly OLXV01 (sample SAMEA103958113, study PRJEB25191) | human gut metagenome
CGCGCCGCCGATCATTTTCGTCATGGCGTTGCCGATGAACACGGTGCTGAACATATCCACATCGGCATCGCGCAGCGCGCCGAGCGTCATATACTCGCCCGTCTCGCCCTCGCGCCCGATGGAATGCGCCACGCCGCAGGGCCGGTCCTCCGGCAGATACCGCAGCAGGATATCGCACGCCATGCGGAGATTGTCCGGGCGGCCCTTGCTGCGGGGGTTATAAAGCACGATGCCGAGATCCGCCTCGGCGGCGCACGCGAGCCGCTTTTCGATCTTCTCCCACGGCGTCAGCCGGTTGCTCAGACTGATGACGGCAAAGTCGTGCGTGAGCGGCGCGCCGAGCAGCGCGCCGCCGCTGCACGCGGCGGTGAGGCCGGGGATGACCTCGATCTCGGGCTCGGCTGCCTCGCCGCGCAGCTCATAGAGCAGCGCCGCCATGCCGTAAATGCCGCTGTCGCCGGAGCAGATCATCGCAACGGTCTTGCCGCCGCGCGCCGTTTCGAGCGCCATTTCGCAGCGCTCCACCTCGCGCAGCATCGGCGTGGTGAGAAATTCCTTATCCGCGTAGCGCTCCTTCACGAGATCGACGTACACGGTATACCCGACGATCACGTCGCACTCGCGCAGTACGCGGTCGGCGCGGATCGTCATATTTTCATAGTTTCCGGGGCCGATGCCCACAACAGCCAGCTTACGCAAAGCGCACCTCCCAATGTTCTGCCGCCGCCGCCACGGTCACGCCGCTGCGGGCGGTCTTTTTTACCAATAACGTTTCGGCGTTTCGGAGCGCGGCTCTCTCGCACACGTTGTCCACGCCGGTGATGCTTTTCACAAATTCCGAAGGGGTGAACTCGCCGCGCACCGCGCGCAGCTCGTCCGCCGTGTAAAACTCCGCGCTCAGCCCCTCCGAGCGGCAGTAGGCGAGAAGCCCCGCCTCCTCCGCCTTGAGATCGATGGACGCGGCGCACTTCACCGCGCGCCGGTCGATGCCGTGCGCGGCAAGCGCTTCGTTCACCGCTGCGCGGATCGTTTCCTCGTCCGTTCCCTTCCGGCAGCCGATGCCGAGACGCACGACGCGCGGGACGAGCCGCAGTGTCTTTGCAAACGGCGTCTTTTCATAGACGCCGATGTACACGCCGAGCGCGCCGGCATCGCCCGGTGCGAGCCCGCGCGGCAGATCCGTCACGACCGGAAAGTCGCTGAGAAACGGCACGTCCCCCTCGAGCACGGCGGCGGACACGGCCTTCGCGAGCGGCAGGCTCGCGATGGCGCAGCCATTCTGCACCGCCCACGCGTCCACGGAGAAGCGGCCGTTGATGTCGGTCGCCGTTGTGATGACCGCCTGCGCGCCGAGCGAGGCGGCAAGCGCTTTGGCCAGCTCGTTCGCCCCGCCGATATGGCCCGAGAGCACGGGGATCACATACTGCCCCAGCTCGTCGAGCACGAGCACCGCAGGGTCGGTCGCCTTGCTTTTGAGATGCGGCGCGACCTCCCGCACGGCGAGCCCGACGCTCGAAACAAAGATCATGGCCTGCACGCCCCCGAAGATCGGCCCGTAAAACTCCCTCGCCGGACGGCCGAGCGGCGCGAAGCCGTCCTCCGCAAACCGCTCCATGGTATACGGCTGTATGTCCCAGTCCGCCAGCGCCGCCATGACGCGGCGCGCCGTGGCGCAGCCGCGGCGGCTGTAGGCGAAGAGCGCGGCGTTCATTCCGTGGCCTCCCGGAACTCCGTGGTGAAGCCGGGATGGTACAAAAGCGAGCGGAGATACTTATCCCCCATGCACTCGCCCACGATGATGAGGCTCGTTTTCGTAAGGCCGTTTTCCGTAACGGTCTTATGCAGCGTCCCGACGGTGCAGCGGAAGATCTTCTCCTCGGGCCACGTCGCCTTGTATACGACCGCCGCGGGCGTGCTCTCGGGGTAGCCGCCCGCGAGCAGCTCGCGCTGGAGCTTTTCGGTGAGGCTCGTGCTGAGGAAGAGCACCATCGTCGCCTGATGCGCGGCGAGCGCTGCGATGGACTGCTTTTCCGGCACCGGCGTCCGGCCCGGCGCGCGGGTGATGATGACGGTCTGGCTCACGTCGGGCAGCGTGTACTCCGTTTTGAGCGAGGCCGCCGCGCCGCAGAACGCGCTCACGCCGGGGCATACGTCGTAGGCAATGCCGAGCTTGTCGAGCTCGTCGAACTGCTCGCGCACCGCGCCGAAAATGCTCGAATCGCCGGTGTGGAGACGGACGGTCGTTTCCCCCGCGGCCTCGGCCTTTCGGATGGCGTCGATGACCTGCTCGAGCGTCATTTCGGCGCTGTTGTAAATGCGGCAGTCCTTCCGGCAGTACGCAAGCAGCGCGGGGTTCACGAGACTTCCGGCGTAGATGACCACGTCACACTCGCCGAGCAGCTTCGCTCCCCGCACCGTGATGAGATCGGCAGCGCCGCTGCCGGCTCCGACAAAATGTACCATACGATTTCATTCCTCCATGATCTTTTTGAGAAGCGCCGGGGCGTTTTCGCTCTGCCCCAGAACGCCGTATTCCTTGGAAAACATCAAAAGGCCGACCTCCATGCCGTCCGCGCGGTGCGAAAGATGGAAGAGCGCCCGTTCCGTGACGCGCGCGAGCGCCGGGGCGTCCCGACCGCATTCGCGCAGGATGCGCACCGCGTCGTCGCACGCGGCGCAGTCGAGTATCTCGCGGATGTGCTCCGCGTCCACGCCCGCCGCCGCGGCATGCGCGGCGAGGATCTCCATGCGGCAGTCGCCGTATTTGGAGTGGGTGTTCATCATGCCGCCCGCGGTCTTTACGAGCTTGCCGACATGCCCGACGAGCAGCGCGCCGCGAAAGCCGAGCGCGCGGCAGATATCGAGCGCGTCGCCGAGGAAGTTGGAGACCTGCACCGCGGTATTCAGATCGACGTCGAGATTCTGCCGGATGAAGTCCGAGCCGTAGTTGCCGGGCGTGAGCAGGGCGTATTCCTTCCCCATCGCGCGGCGCTGCCGCAGCTCCACGCGGATGGTCTCCACAAGCGCCGCTTCGCTCATTGGCTCCACGATGCCGGTCGTTCCGAGGATGGATATCCCGCCGACGATGCCGAGGCGGGGGTTGAACGTCTTTTTCGCGAGAGTCTCGCCCCCGGGCGCGGAGATGACCACGTCCAGCCCGCCGGAGAAATCCGTGAGCGCCATGACCTCCTCCACGTTCTCGCGGATCATCTGCCGCGGCACGGAGTTAATGGCGGCGTTTCCGACCGGCTGGTCGAGCCCACGCTTTGTCACGCGGCCGACGCCCTCGCCGCCGTCGATATGCACGCCCGGCTCGTCCGTCCGGCGGACCGAAGCAAAAATGAGCGTGCCTTTCGTCACATCGGGGTCGTCCCCGCTGTCCTTTTCGATGGCGCAGGAGACGCTGTCCGCGTGCATCGTGATCTCACGCACGGTGAGCTCGAGCCGGATGCCCTTCGGCGTATCGAGCGTGATGGTCTCCTTCCTCCGGCCGGTGAGCAGCATCCACGCCGCCGCCTTGGCCGCCGCCGCGGCGCACGAGCCGGTCGTATATCCGAGCCGGAGACGCTTGCCGTCCTTTTCGATGTACTGTTCCATATTACCGCAGGATCTGATAGAGCAGCGCGTTGCAGATGGCGGCGGCGACGTTGCTGCCGCCCTTGCGGCCGCGGGCGATGATGTGCGGCACCGGGGAATCGAGGAAGAGCTCCTTGCTCTCCACCACGTTCACGAACCCGACCGGCACGCCGATGATGAGCGCGGGGTCGAGCTTTCCCTCTTCGATGAGGCCGTGCAGCGCGATGAGCGCCGTGGGCGCGTTGCCGATGGCGAAAATGCACTTCCCCGGCAGCTGCGCCGCCTTCTCCATGGAGACGATCGCGCGCGTGACGCCGCGCTCCTTCGCCTCGGCGGCGACGTCCGCATCGGACATGAAGCAGTGCACCTCGCCGCCGAGACGGCCGAGGATCGTTTTGTTGATGCCCGCTTTCGCCATCTGCGTGTCCGTGACGATGTGGCAGCCCGCGCGGAGCGCGTCGAGTCCCTTCGTCACGGCGTGCGGGGAGAACACAAGATTCTGCACATAGTCAAAATCCGCGGTCGTGTGGATAACGCGCTTGATGACAAGCTCGTTTTCCTCCTCGAGCTTCGTATCGCCGAGCAGCTCGGTGATGATGGCAAAGCTTCGCTTTTCAATGTCCATGGGTTTAATATTTTCCATCATGGCGGTGCTTCTCCTTTATACAGGCGTCATAAAAGCTGTAAAGAAATTCCAGGTTGGAATAGAAATGAAAATGCGGATAGCCCGCATAGAGCGTATCGGAGGCCACGGCGCACTCCCAGCGCCGTCCCGTCGGCTTTTCGGCGGCAAAGGCGTCGCCGGGGCAGGTGCAGTCCCAGTGGTGGAACTCGTGCGCGGCGATCTCGCCTCCCGCGCGGCAGAGAAGATTGTCCTTCTTCGCGCGCAGCGTCACATATCCGAAGCGGGTGAGCTTTCCGGTATCGAAGCATGTCCCCGGCAGGAAACCCGCCATGGGCTCATCGCCGATGGCTTCGGTGAGATACATGAACCCGCCGCACTCGGCGATGCACGGCACGCCCCGCTCCAGCGCCGCGCGGACGGACGCGCGCATGGAGGCGTTTTCGCCAAGCTCCTTCGCGTACAGCTCCGGATACCCGCCGCCGAGATAAATCCCGTCGATATTCTCCGGCAGCGCGCCGTCGGTGATCGGGCTGAACGGCACAAGCTCGCCGCCCATCTCCCGCACGGCGTCAAGACTGTCTTCATAATAAAAGCAGAAGGCGTTGTCCCGCGCAACGGCCAGCCGGATCTTCTCCTTTTTCGGCAGCACGGCGGGCGTATAGTCCAGAGGCTCGGCCTCGTGCGCGAGCGCGAGAAGAGCGTCGATATCCAGCGTCTTTTCCGCCTGCGCGGCGAGCGTCTGCATCTTTTCGCGGAGATCTCGGATCTCCCCCGCCGTCACAAGCCCCAGATGGCGGCTCTCGAGCACGCATTCGTCGAGCCGCGGCAGAAAGCCGAAGCACCGGATGCCGAAGCGCTCCTCGACGGCAGCGGAGAGCGAAGCATACGTCATGGCGGTACACTGGTTGAGTATAACGCCGCGGATGCCGCTCTCGGGCCGGAAGCGCAAAAACCCTTCGATGACCGCGAGCACCGAGAGCGCCGCGCCGCGCGCGTTCACCACGAGCACGACCGGCGTTTTCGTAACGAGGGCGAGCTCATACGCGCTCGTTTTCCATGTGGTGAGCCCCGCGCCGTCATAAAAGCCCATTGCCCCCTCGACAACGCTCACATCGCACCCCGCGGCGTTTTTCGCGAGCAGGAAGCGGAGCGTGTTTTCCGAAAAGAAATGCAGATCGAGATTGGCGCTCTTCGCGCCGATGATGCGGCTGTGGAACATCGGGTCGATGTAGTCCGGCCCGCATTTGAACGCGCCGGTCTTCAAGCCGCGGTTCACCAGCGCCTGCAATACGGCGCACACGACCGTCGTCTTGCCGCAGCCGCTGCTCACGCCGGAGATCATGATTCGGTCCATAAGATCCTCCCCACGCAGAAAAGCCGCGGCGGTCCTTTCGAACCGCCGCGGCCGTTTTTCCGCTGGCATGATGTATTCCCCATAGCCGGGGAAGCGACGCATCTCTGAGCAGGTCTCCTGACTTGTGCATCCTCAGCTCCGTGCAGCCTTCTCGGGTCTCCCCAATGACCGGCTTTCGCCCCGGCGGAGCTTCCGCACTTACAGTGGCGGTACCGTTCCGGACCTTCCCCGGATTTCCTATTCTCTCCGAAGCGTTTTTACCTGTCTACGGAGCACTCAGGCGTCTTTTTTTGATTGGATTTTACTCTGCTGCCCTCGGTTTGTCAAGGCGGCAGAGCGTCTGCCGGACGGCGGCGTCAGAAGCCGAAATACTCCATGCGTTCCTCCTCGCCCACGCCGAGAGCGTCGCAGAGGTTCCGGACGGTGTGGGCGGCGTAGTCGTCGGCAATGTTCGCGCGCAGCGCGTCCACCTGTTCGTTCCAGTCTTTCTCGCTGCCGCCCCAGTGCGCACGCTCCCGCGCGATCTCCGGCGCGAGCAGCGCGCGGAATTCGTCGATCTTCTCCGTGACGTGCTCGTCCGAGAGCGTCGTTTCCGTCAGCTCGGCGTACCGCGTAAGAAGCCGCTCCCTAAAGTCGTCGATGCCGAAGAGCCATCGGACCGTCGGGGCGATCTGCGCGGTCTGCTCCGGGCCGATGAGATCGAAAAAGCAGTTGCTCCTCGTCTGGAACGCCCAGTCGAGATCGTAAAAGGCGATCTGCCACGGCCCGTCGCCGGTGCGGAAATAGCGGAGGTTGCTCTTGATGTCTACGTTTGCGCAGTAGCCCTCGAGCAGCACCCAGTCGATGAAGCCGTCCATATCCATGGCCCCGCAGAAGCGCTCGTAGGCTTCCCGGCGTGTGAGCGTGGTGTCCTGCCAGAGTCCGAGCGCCTCGGTATACACCGCCGCATTCTGCGCCACCGGCGAGGGCAGCATCGTCACGTCTTCCTTCGCCGTGCCGGTGAGATTGGCATAAAACTGCCGCGTGATATCGTCCTTGAGACAGTAGATGCCCCAGTATTCGCCGTTGATGTACAGCACGCAGTAGCGGCTGCGCTGCGTCACGGTCGTATCGAGCTCGGCGCACAGCTCCTGCATGAGCTCGTTGCGGAACACCGTGGAGATATAGTCCTGCCCGGCGCGGATGGAAAGCTCGCTGAACTCCGCCGGGCCTTTACCGAAGATGTCGTATTGAAGCGTCTCCGCGCCGTAACAGCCGCGGAACGAAACGCCGAGGCTCTTTTTCGGGTTGAAAAGACTGGTGCGTCCCTTGAGCTCCACGCCGCAGTCGATGGAAAAGCCGCCTTCCGGGGCGAGAAGTGAGAGATTCGCCGCGCATTCGCGGTATTTTACGGCGCCGTTATATGTTTCGGAAAACCGTCGGGGTGAGTCGGTCACAAGACTGAGCACCGGCAGCGTGTGCTCCTCGCCGATGAAGAAGCTGAGCGTGAGCGCGCGCGACGGCGCGCCGCCCTCCTCCACGGCAGCGGCGCGAAGGACGGTCGTTTTGTCCACGGTGATCGCGCCGGTGTACGGCGTGCTCTCCTCCGTGGGGGCGGAGCCGTCGGTCGTATAGTAAATATCGCCCGCCGCGGCGAGCTTCACGCGCACGGTCTGCCCCGCTTCGTAGACCCCCGATTCGCGGTTCGCCGTGGGGGCTTCGGAGATATACCGGTAAGCGTCGGTCTCGTTCGGCTCGTTCGGCGTCTGCCTGCGGAGATAGAAAAAGCCGTTTTCGGCGTCCGTGCGGCCCATGCTGTACCCGTAGGGGATATCGTGCAGCCAGACGAAGTCCGCCGCCGCGCTCTCGCCCTTCTTCGTGAGATAGAGCGTTTCACTCGAGGCGTTGAGCGCGAAATTCGCCCGCAGGCCGTTGCCGGTCGCCGGGTTCTCCTCGCCGGTGCAGTAGATGAGGATCGACTGTCCCTTCGCGAGCGTCCGGTTGGGAAGCGACCATTTTTCCAGCTCCCGCCGGTCGTCCGAAAGGCAGTAGTCGGAGAGCTTCACGCTCTCTTTCGATACGTTCTTTATCTCTACCCAGTCGTAATACTCGCCCTTGAGAGCGAACGTGTCGTTATAGCCCGCCGCCTCATAGATCACGAGCGGGCTTTCCGTTTTGCGGCTCTCGCAGAACGCCGCGTACCCCGCGGCGGTGTTCGGGTACCCCGGCGTCGCCCAGACACTTTCGGTGAGCTCGCCGCCGTTTTCGCGCCGCAGCACATGGTCGGCGGGCAGCTCGGGATCGCACGCGGCGCGGTCGGCGATCGTCCCGCCCGGCGCGATGAGATACAGCGTCTCCCCCTCGCCGAGCGCGAACGACGTGTGGCTTTCGCCCGCCGCGGTCTTATCCTTGCGCGAGGCGAAAACGACGCGCACCCCACCGCGCGGTATCGTCGCGTCCGCGGGAAAATCCCAGACGGTCTTTCCGTCCGAAACGCTCCATCCCTTGAGGCGCACGACGCGGTTCGACGTATTCTCCAGCTCGAACCAGTCGGAAAAATCGCCGTCGGCATCCTGGAGTGTCGCGTGGTTTTTATACATCATTTCGGAGATGCGCACCGCCGGCGTATCGTCCGCCGCGGCGGCGGTGCCGGGCAGCGCGAGCGTAAGCGCGAGCAGCGCCGCGGTGAGCATCTTTGCGGTTCTTTTCATAAAAATTCTTCCGTTTTACGGCAGAGCGTGCCGAGCTGATAAAACGCCACGGCGCTCGCCGCGGCTACGTTCAGACTGTCCACGCCGTGCGACATGGGGATGCGCACGGTATAGTCGCAGTCTGCAATGGTATCGTTTGCGAGCCCGTCGCCCTCCGTGCCGAGACAGAGCGCGAGCTTTTCGACCCTTCCAAGACGCGGATCGGCGATGCTCAGGCTGTCGTCCCGCAGCGCGAGCGCCGCGGTTTCAAAGCCGAGCGCGTGCAGCGTATCCTGCCAGCGCTCTCCCGCCGGGAGATACGTCCACGGCACCTGAAAGACCGTGCCCATGCTCACGCGCGCAGCTCGGCGGTACAAGGGGTCGCTCCCGGCCTCGGTGAGCAGCACGGCGTCCATGCCGAGCGCTGCCGCGCTGCGGAAGATCGCGCCGATGTTCGTCGGGTTCATCACGTTTTCGAGCACCGCGACACGCCGCGCGTCCCGGCAGAGCGCCTCCGCCGGCGGCAGCGCCCGGCGGCGCATGCAGCAGAGCATGCCGCGCGTCAGGTGAAACCCCGTGAGATTCACGAGCACGCTGTCCGGCGCGGTAAATACCGGCACGTCCGCGCCGAGACGCGCTAAGATCTCCGCGCCTGCGCGGTTTCCATGCCGCGCCTCCATGAGCACCGACACCGGCTCATACCCGGCGTCGAGCGCCCGGCCGATGACGAGCGGGCTCTCGGCGATGAACATCGCGTTTGCAGGGTCGGCGCGGCTCACGAGCTGGTTTTCCGTCAGGCGGGCGTAAACGTCCAGCGCGGGAGAAGAGAAATCCGTAATTTCGACTGTTTTCGACATGTTCTCTTATCCCCGGAAAAAGAGCAGCCACGCGCCGAGCGCGATATGGATAAACAGGAACGCCGGCACGAGGATGAGAAACTTCTTATGCTTTGTCTTGTGATGCAGGCTTACCATGCCGAGCCACTCGCCCAGACTTCCGCCGAGCGCCGCGATCAGAAGGAGCGTTATTTCCGGAATGCGCCGCGCCTTTCGCATGGCGTTTGTCTTGTCCACCGCCATGAGGATGTACGCCGCCGCGTTCATTCCGAGCAGATACGCGAACAGGAGGATGCTTTTTGTTTCCATGGTCCTTTTCCTTTCCTTCGCCGGGGTCAGACGGTTTTTCGCCCTTTGCCGGGCGCACGAGGCACTTTCCGCCGTAACCGATCAGATCCTCGCGTCCGGCAAAAGTGAGCGCTTCGCGCACGAGCCGGGCGTTTTTGGGGTCGGTATACTGCAAAAGCGCGCGCTGCATTGCCTTTTCGTGCGCGTCGGTCGGGACGTACACGTCCTTCATCGTGATGGGGTCGATGCCCGTGTGGTACATGCAGGTGCTGATCGTGCCGGGCGTCGGGTAAAAATCCTGCACCTGCTCGGGGCGGGCGTTGTGCGCCTTTAAATACAGCGCGAGCGCCACCGCGTCCTCCATCCGGCTGCCCGGGTGCGAGGACATGAGATACGGCACGACGAACTGCGCCTTGCCGTAGCGCGCGTTGAGCGCGTGGTATTTATCGAGAAATCGTTCGTATACCGCGACCGGCGGCTTGCCCATATAGCCGAGCACCGTATCGACGCAGTGCTCCGGCGCCACCTTGAGCTGGCCGGAGATGTGGTACTGCACAAGCTCCGAGAGGAACGGGCTGTTCTTGTCGCAGAGGACATAGTCAAACCGCACGCCGGAGCGCACAAACACCTTCTTGACGCCCGGAACGGCGCGCAGCTTCCGCAGCAGCGCGAGATAGTCGCGGTGGTCGGCAACGAGATTTTTGCACGGCGTCGGCGCAAGGCAGTGCTTCAGAGGGCACATGCCGTCTTTGCTCTGCTTTTTGCAGCTGGGGCCGCGGAAATTCGCCGTCGGGCCGCCGACATCGGAGACATAGCCCTTCCAGAGCGGATGGTGCGTCATCTGCTCCACCTCGCGGATGACGGATTCGTGGCTGCGGGATGTGACCATCCGCCCCTGGTGGAATGCGAGCGAGCAGAAGTTGCACCCGCCGAAGCACCCGCGGTTGTGGATGACGCTGAAGCGCACCTCCTCAATGGCCGGAACGCCGCCGAGGGGATCGTACATCGGGTGGGGCTCGCGCGTGTACGGCAGCGCCGCGACCGCGTCCAGCTCCTCCGTTTTGAGCGGCATGGCCGGCGGGTAGACGACAAGGAATTTATCGCCGTGCGCCTGCGCGAGCGTCTTTCCCCGGATGGGGTCGTGCTCGGCGTATTCCGCGCGCGTGGCGAGAGCGTATTTCTTCGTATCGTCCCGCACTTCCTCAAACGACGGCAGGAGCACCGCGCCCTCCGGCGCTTTATCGGCAATGACCGCCGTGCCGCGGATGCCGCGCAGGGGCTTGCCGTCGCGCAGGCGGTCTGCGGCCTCGAGCGTCGCGCTCTCGCCCATGCCGTAGACGAGGATATCCGCGCGCGCGTCGAAAATGACGCTCCGGCGGACCTTATCGTCCCAGTAATCGTAATGCGCGAACCGGCGCAGCGACGCCTCCATCCCGCCGAGCAGGACGGGGATGCCGGGGAACGCCTGCCGCGCGCGGTTGGCGTACACGGTGCAGGCGCGGTCGGGCCGCAGCCCGGCCTTCCGGCCGGGGGAATAGAAATCCTCGCTGCGGCGCTTTTTCGCTGCCGTATAGTGCGCGACCATGCTGTCAAGATTGCCCGCGCCGATGAAAACGCCGAGCTCGGGCCGCCCCATCGCCGCAAACGCAGAGGCGTCGTTCCACGCGGGCTGCGCGAGCACCGCCACGCGGTAGCCCGCGTTCTCGAGCAGCCGTCCGATGACGGCCGCGCCGAACGACGGGTGATCGACATAAGCGTCACCCGTCACGAGCAGTATATCGTACCAGTCCCAGCCGCGCGCGAGCATATCCTCGCGCGAGACGGGCAGAAAATCCTTTGTATCCGTTTTATGTGTCCTCCCGGTCATTCACGACCTCCCAGATCTCCGTTTCGGCAAGCGTGGCGGCGGCATGGCAGCAGTAGCGCCGCTTCTCTTTGTCCCCGCCGCCGGAAACGGCGAGGAAATCCGCCCAGCTTCCGGGCCGAATGCGGAGCGTATTGCGCAGCGGCGGGAGAAAATTGCCCCGCGCCATGGCGAGCAGCGGCAGTATTTCATACGCCGAGGCGGTCGCGGCGTTGTCCCCGCGCAGCAGCCCCCGCCGGAGATCGATCGCCGGGTACATCCGCAGCACGAAGCCGATGCGCGTTTCCGGCAGCTGCCGCTGCGCGCGCGTATCGCGCACGAGCTTCACGGCGCGCACATGGGCGCACGCCATGTGCGAAAGCATTTTGAAGCGCAGATTGAGATTGCGGTTGGCGCTCTTTTTCCAAACAAGCTCGTTCGGCTCAAAGAGCGTGATATATTCGTCCGTCAGATGGCCGAACGCGCGCGCCGCGCGCCCGGCATAGCGCAGGAAGCAGCGGAGATTGTCCTCCGCGAGCCAGCCGCCCTTTGCGGCGAACCATGCCGGGTCCTCCCCGGCGTACAGGCACAAAACCGGCGGTTCGCCGCGGGCGACGCAGCGCATCAGCTCTTCGCGCACGGCAGCCGCGGCGGGCGCATCCGTGTGTCCCTCCGTCGGCTCGAGCAGCGCCCACGACGCGAAGACGACGCGCCGCGCCGTGTCCTCCGGCACGCGTCCGGAACCGGCGTACAGCCGCGGGAACGTATTCTCTTTTCCCGGCGCGTTTTCCATAGTCTCCCGCCTGCATCTATAGATAGTTTATAATACACACTATAAAATAATATTTTTCCGCGCGCGTGTCAATCGCCTTGCAAAAATGCGGCGGGCGTGTATAATTATATGGATACTACCGGCAGGAGGACACTTTGCCATGAACGTTCGCAATGCCCAGAATCTTTCGATGCTCTGCGATTTTTACGAGCTGACGATGAGCAACGGCTACTTCCGCAACGGATATAAGGACCGCATCACCTACTTCGACCTTTTCTTCCGGCAGGTGCCGGACGGCGGCGGCTTCGCCATTGCCGCGGGGCTGGAGCAGGTCGTGGAATATATCACCAATCTCCACTTCTCCGATGAGGATATCGACTATCTCCGCTCGAGGGGCATTTTCTGCGAGGAGTTTCTGCAGTATCTCCGCGATTTCCGGTTCACCGGCGACATCTGGGCCGTGCCGGAGGGCACGCCGGTGTTCCCGCGCGAGCCGCTCATTACGGTGCGCGCCCCCGCGATCGAGGCGCAGCTCGTGGAGACGTATCTCCTGCTCGCGGTGAACCACCAGTCGCTCATCGCAACGAAGGCGAGCCGCATCGTCCGTGCCGCGCGGGGCCGCGCGGTGATGGAATTCGGCTCCCGCCGGGCGCAGGGGGCGGACGCGGCGATCCTCGGCGCGCGCGCGGCGTATATCGCAGGCTGCTCCGGCACCGCCTGCACGATCTCCGACCAGCTCTACGGCGTTCCCGCTCTCGGCACGATGGCGCACTCCTGGGTGCAGATGTTCGATTCCGAATACGAGGCCTTCCGCACCTACTGCGAGAGCTACCCGACGAACGCGGTGCTGCTCGTAGATACCTACAACACGCTCAAATCCGGCATTCCCAACGCCATCCGCGCCTTCAACGACGTGCTCAAGCCGATGGGCATCACCAAATGCGGCATCCGGCTCGACTCCGGCGATATGTCCTATCTCACGAAGGAGGCCCGCCGCATGCTCGACGAGGCGGGCTGGGAGAGCTGCACCATCACCTGCTCCAACTCGCTCGACGAATATATCATCCAGGACCTGCTGCTGCAGGGCGCGTGCATCAACTCCTTCGGCGTCGGCGAGCGGCTCATCACCGCCAAGAGCGAGCCGGTGTTCGGCGGCGTATACAAGCTCGTCGCCGTGGAGCGCGAATCGGGCGAGGTCGTCCCGAAGATCAAGGTGAGCGAAAACGTCGCCAAGATCACGATCCCCCACTTCAAGAAGTTTTACCGCTTCTACGACCGCACGAACGGCAAGGCGCTTGCGGACTATCTCTGCCTGTATGACGAGACGCCGGACGATACGCAGCCGCTCACGATCTTCCACCCGGAAAACACATGGAAGCGCAAAACGCTCACGAACTTCCGCGCCGAAAACATGATGGTCCCCGTGTTCCGCGCGGGCGAGCTCGTCTATGATCTCCCGTCGCTCAAGGCTATCCGGAAGCGCTGCGCCGAGCAGCTCGAAACGCTCTGGCCCGAGGTGCGCCGGTTTGAAAACCCGCACGGGTACTACGTCGATCTCTCGAACCGCCTGTGGGACATCCGGCACGACCTTCTCATAAACGCCGGCCATTCCCAGATACCGGAAAAGCAATAAAATCCAAACGGTTTTCGCCCGCAGACAATGTCTGCGGGCGAAAGTTTTTCTTGCTCTTATTCACCTGCCGGTTTTACGGCTTCCCGAAGGTCGTCCAGTCCGGCTGCGATCTGTCCAGCGGATACTCTGTCAGGATATAGCAGTTCTCGCCGGTCTCCTGACGGAGCAGCTTATACTCCACGCCCGCCGGAATGGCATATGCCTTGTTCCGGTCGTCAAACACGTTGGGATAATGCTGTCCGGGAGAGGTGTGGGCAAGCGCCATGCACGCGCCGCCGTACAGCTCCGAAATGCGGTCGCCGTAGTCCTCCAGCCGGTCCAGCTCCATTACGGGAAAGTCGTTATCCGGCCGGTAATTTTCGAACATATACCAGCTGAAGTCCACGATGTAGTACTTCCCCTGATACTTGAAGTAGTTGTAGACGTGGCCGCCGCCTTCCCCGATATAGTATGCGTGAAGGACGAACCCGACCTCCTCATAGTCCCCCTCCAGCAGGTAGTTGGCGAGATTCGCGGCGGAGCCGCAGTTGGTCGTACGGGTCTGCATCACCTGGAAAGCGTTCAGATTGTAGTGCCATTCCTGCCCATGGATCGTTATATTTCTGTCGCCGTGGCAGTCTCCGTACTGTCCGGCCAGCATGAGCATCAGCACGTCGGCCGCGGTTTTCACCCGCTTTTTCACCTGTTCCGGCTCCATATCCAGCAGAGCGTAGGCATCCTCCGCCGTCAGCGTAGTGCCGCCGAGCTTCGTGGAAAGCTCATAGCTTCCGATGTTTTCCGGCTTGATGTGAGCGACCTTCTGCCCGGCCAGATCCGCCGCCAGAGCCTCGTCCCGGAAGAATTCCTGGAGCCCCCACGGGCTCCGCGGGGTATAAAGCTCCTCCTTGCAATCCAGTACGACTTCCTGATCGCCCGGAATGTAGAACGCCTGCGTCAGCGTGCTGCCGTGGGGATTGTCCGCGCTCCGGCACCACGCGGTGATGCCCGCAAACCCGTCCACCCAGATCGGGAGAAATGCCTCCGGCCAGATCCGATCCGCTTCAACGACAGCTTTCCACTCATCCGTCAGAGCGTCGAAAGAGATCAGATAGTAGCCGCCGTCTGCAGGGATCAGATTGCCGCAGAGGAAGATGCCGTCATTGTCCGCCACCTGGGCGGCGACAACACCGATCCCCGGCAGATCGTCCCCCAGAACGCGTACCGCCAGAGATACGGCAAAGGTAGAAGTGAGCATTTCATGAACCCACTCATAGGCAAAATCCGCCCCGACGGTTCTTTGCCCTTCGTCGTTGCTGGTAACGTCGCAGTAGATCTGGCCGCCCATGGCGATCAGCCATGCCGCAAAGTCTCCGCCGGTGGAGATGCGATCTCGCGCCGTCTCCAGATCCTCCTGGGCAAGAGCGCGGATCTCTTCGTCCGACAGCTCCCGCCGGGCGAACTCTTCCGGACACTCGTCCAGAACCTTGTACGCACCGCTGCCTTCCGGCAGCGCCACACTCGCCGGAAGAGTTTCCGTCGTTACGGAGGTTTCCCGCGCAGCGGGTGCTGCTGTCGGGTTTTCCTGCGTTTTCTCCGCGGCAGGCTCTGCCGTCGGCGCAGAAGTGCCGGGTTCGCCGGGATCGTCCGGCGACGCCGCTTTGCCGCAGCCGGTCAGCAGCAGGCACAAGGCGCATAAAAGCGCCGCGGCGCGCACCGGCAGGGAATATTTTTCATGGATAGTCCCCCTATGTACTATGGTTTCGGATATTCGTTTTCTTTGCGCGCCGCTGCCCGGCGGCAGCGCAGAAAAAGCGATGCAAAGCTCATAGTATCACAGCCTCCCCGCCGCGGCGGCCCAGGTTATTCGTTTTAGGCAGTGCTAAACGATGAGCCTTTTGGGGTAATATCGCTCCGCGATGGACATGCAGCCATGGGAAATCCCCTCTGAATCATCAGAGGGGATCATGTTTTTTATGTCTGCCGCTTCTGTGAAGCGGGCGAGCGTCGGGCGTCTCAGCCTTCGCTCTCGTCCCAGAGCAGCAACTTCATATCCGAAAGAGGGTATGTACAGCAGGGGTGGATGTATCCGGCCGGGGCATCGGCGGCACGGCGGCGGTCGAACATTGCCGGGACAAAGCACTCTCCTTCGAGCCGTTTGCTGCGGCAGAAACCGCATTCGCCGCCGCGGCAGTGTGCCGGGGCCTTTATCCCCGCCCGGTCGAGCGCGGTCAGCACCGTCTCCGAAGAGAGTGCCGGGATCGTCCGCTCCCCATCAAAGCCGCACACCGTAAGACGGTAGCACGCGTTTGCATCGCCCCGGTAATCGGCAAACACCGTCGGCGAGTCCGTGCACGGTGCGCTGTCGACGCGGACATGCTTCCGGTCGAGCCCCAGCTTTCGCGCCTCCCTCTGCATGTGCTCGCACATCGCCCGAGGGCCGCAGAGAAACAGGGAGAATTTCCGATCCCCGACATATTTCCGCACGAGCTCCGCCGTGACGAAGCCGTGCTCATAACCCGCCTTCTCCTCATCGGACAAAACGTACACGACCTTCAGACGGCCTCCGGCGCCGCCGAGCGCGTCCAGCTCCCGGCGGTACAGGATCGAATCCGCCGTACGGCAGCCGTAAAAGAGCGTCAGGCTGTGTCCCGCCTTTCCGGAAGCGACGGAGCGTGCCATAGACAAAAAGAGCGTGATGCCAATGCCGCCGGCGACGCCCACAACATGCGCCTCGTCCCGCAGCGGCTCATAGCAGCAAAAGCCCTCCGGTCCGGAGCAGCGCACCGTATCGCCGATCTTCCAATGGTCGAGGATCCACGACGAGGCAAAGCCGCCCTGGCTGCGCTTGACACCCAGCTCATACACACCCCGCGCGGCGTCTGCCGGGTCGGAGGCTATGGTATACGCGCGCGTGAGCACGGAATCGCCGATCGCGAGATCGACCGCCGTATACTGGCCGGGACGAAACGGCGCGGCGCTCTTGCCCTGAAGAAGATAGCTTTTCGCATCCGCGCCGGGAAATTCCCGAATATCGACGATGCGGAATTCCTGTTTCTTCGGGTGAAACTGCTCCGCCAGACGGTTTACCCCATAGACGCCGCTGAAGGGCTCATCGCTGCCGGAGGCGAGCGTTTTGCGGCGCAGCGGCACGATCTGCTTGAATTTGAGCATATCCAGAAATCCGAACACGCTCTTTTTGAATGTGAAACCAGACATCATTCTCCCTCCTTTATATCCCGGAGCGTCAGCTTGGCGGCAAGATCGCCGCATATATAGGTGCTGCTGAACCCGATAGCTCTCACGCCATAGGCTCCGGCGAACCGGATGTTGGGGACCAGCTGATCCTCTTCCATCATCATAAGCCGGGCGAGCAGGCCGTCCCATTCGTTTCCGGCGTAGGCATACATGACGCCCTTCGGGTTTAGCGTGTAGCGCGCAAGCGTCAGCGGGCTGGCCATTTCGATCTCCTCGATGTAGGGTCGGATATCCACGCCGGTCGCGCGGGCAAAGGTCTCAAACATCTGTTCCGCGGCCTTTCGCTTCGTGTCCATGTAGGTCTCGGCGGTCACGCCCTCCCAAACGTCGGTGTTATAAAAGGTCGTAAAGCTCATGATGGTCGTCCCCTCGGGGCTGCACCCGGGATTGGCGGCGTTGAGGCAGATGGTCGCCTGCACGTCGTTCGTTTCGATCTTGCCGACACGGCGCGCTTCCTCCGCGGTATCCATGGTGCCGTAGATAAAATAGCTGTAGTCCGTCAGCCTCAGCTCCTCCGGGGATCTGTTGAGACCCACGTAGGCCACAAAGCCCCGCATGCCGAATTCACGGGCGTTGACGCTCCGGCGCTGCGCCTCCGGCACATCGGCGGGATCCATCATGTCGCCGAATACCGCGTGCGGCGAACAGCAGCAGATCACGTGCTCCGTTTCCAGAAGCCCGCGGGAGGTCTGCACCGCCCACGGCTTTCCGCCGCGCATGAGGATCTTCTCGGCGCGGGTATTGCACCAGACCTCCCCACCAAGCGCCATGACGCGCTCTGCGAGCGCAACGGATATGGCGTGCGAGCGGTCTTTGGGGATATACGCGCCGCCAACGAGGTATTTGTAGACCATGATGGCGTAGAAAAAGAACGACAGCCGATCGAGCGGCACGCCAATATAACACCAGTAGGAGCCGAGGATCTTCTGCGCCGCCTTCGGCATTTTCAGCGCGTCAAGAACTTCGTTCACCGAGTAGGGCGCGCATTTGAGAAAGTTTGCATGCTCCTTCTGCATGACCTTGGGATCGACATGTCCCGAGGCCTCCGTCATGTAGTTCACGGCGCGGTTGAGATCCTCGCAGAGCAGGATGAATTTCTCTGTGCTCTCCCGTGAGCCGGGAACATATTCCTCCATTTTGTCCGTGAATTCCTTCGTGCCGAAGGGCATTGTATAATCCTTGAGATCGGGATCGTCCGTGAGGATCGTGCGGAACGCGTCTTTCATGGGGCACCATTCAAGCCGGACGCCCAGATCGTCGAACAGCGCCCGTATCGCGCCGGGCTTTTCCTCGCTTCCGAGATCGCACAGCTCATGGAGCGACGGCTCAAACTCAAACCGTCCGCGCACAAAGCTGGTGGCAAAGCCGCCGGGCATGTTGTGCTGTTCGAGCAGCGCGACCCGTTTCCCCTCCTTCGCCAGCCGCGCGGCTGCCGTCAGACCGCCGTTTCCGGCGCCGATGACTACGGCATCGTATTTTTTTACCATGGCAACTCCTCCTTTATGGTTTGTTTATGGTTTGTGACGCATAGCCAGCCGGCGAATCTGGCTATGCTTTTGCGGACCAGAAAAAATACAGAGTGCTTTCACACTCTGTATGTAAGGATATTCATCATGGCTTTTTGCGCCGCCTCCGGGCGGCCGCTCAAAATGGCGTCGTAGATCGCCGTATGCAGCACCGTCATTTCCCCGGGGCTGATGCCCTGCTGGTAGTAGCGCGTCAGAAGAATCTCATACGTGGGGCGCATGGAGCAGAGGAATATGGGATAGATGGGGTTGCCGCTCGCGTGGGCGATGCGGCAATGAAATTGAAAGCTCAGCCGCGCCAGCTCCTCCGCGCTCCCCTCCGGCAGCGCCTGCTCCTGCCGGATGAGCCCATAGAGCCGATAGAGATCCTCGTCGCTGCGGTTCAGTGCCGCAAGCCGCGCCGTTTCCGTTTCGATAAGCTGCCGCGCTTCCAGAAAGCCGGTCATCAATTGCGGATACAGCTGCCCCTGTGAGGACAAGATGGCATTGAGCACCGGCAGAGAAGCGTTGAGCTGGACGTCCTGCACGATACTCCCCTTTCGATCCACCGTTTCGATCAGCCGGAGCGCCGACAGCTCCGCCAGCCCGGAGCGCACAACGCTGCGGGATACGCCGAGCTTTTCCGAAAGCTCCCGCTCCGACGGCAGCGCCGTCCCGGGCGCGTACTTTCCCGCGATAATGTCCCCGATGAGCAGATTGACAAATTTATTTTTCAGCGTCTGTTCCATATCTGATATTACCAACCTCGTTATCTGGTACTACCAACAACTATATACTCTGCCGACGCCTCCTGTCAACGCGGGATAATAAACAAGATTCTGCCGTTCGGATTGTAGATAGTCACGGCGCGGCTCCCCGGCGGCTTCGGTTTTCGGGTGCAGCGCATCTTTCCTCTGCGGCGGGCGAGTTTTTCGGTTGAATTTTACATAATGCCGCGGTATAATATAGTGTCTGAGTATAGGCCTTCTCAAGGTCTGCTCAGAGTCCATAGCATACGGAGGATAAAAATATGGCGAAAAAAGAATTTCAGGCGGAATCCCGGCGGCTGCTGGAGCTGATGATCAATTCCATCTACACGCATCAGGAGATCTTTCTGCGCGAGCTGATCTCCAACGCCTCGGACGCTATCGACAAGCTCTGCTTCCGCTCGCTGACCGATGAGAATGTCGGCATGGAGCGCGGAGATTTCTTCATCCGCATCAAAGGCGACAAGGAAAACGGAACGCTCACGATCTCCGACAACGGCATCGGCATGACCGCCGAGGAAATGGAATCCAATCTCGGCGTGATCGCAAAGTCCGGCTCGCTCGCCTTCAAGAAGGATCTGGACGCCGCCGAGAAGGACAAGGCGGACATCGACGTGATCGGTCAGTTCGGCGTGGGCTTCTATTCCGCGTTCATGGTCGCGAGCAAAGTCACCGTCGTCTCCCGCGCCTACGGGCAGGAGACCGCCAACCGCTGGGAGAGCGAGGGCGCGGACGGCTACACCATCACCCCCTGCGAGAAGGAGACCGTCGGCACCGACGTCATCCTCACCATGAAGAGCGACACCGAGGACGACTGCTACAGCGTGTATCTCATGCCCTGGAAGATCCAGGAGCTTGTGAAGAAATATTCGGACTATGTCCGCTGGCCGATCCGCACCGATGTGGAGACGACCGAAAAATATGAGACCGGCGAGGTGGACGAGGCCGGTATCCAGAAGATGGGCGTGCGCACCGTCACAAAGGAAGAGGTCGTCAACTCGATGATCCCCATCTGGCAGCGCAGCAAGAAGGAAGCCTCCGACGCCGACTGCATCGCCTTCTATAAGGAGAAGTTCAAGGACACCGAGGATCCCGTGTCCGTCATCCGCGTGAACGCCGAGGGCACCGTGAGCTACCGCGCGATGCTGTTCGTCCCGGCGAAGGCGCCCTACGACTACTACACCCGCGACTATGTCCCCGGCCTGCGGCTCTACTCCAACGGCGTGATGATCATGGAAAAGTGCCCCGACCTGCTGCCGGAGTGCTTCCGCTTCGTGCGCGGCATCGTCGACTCTCCCGATCTTTCGCTGAACATCTCCCGCGAGATGCTCCAGCACGACCGCCAGCTCAAGCTCATCTCCATGAATCTTGAAAAGAAGATCAAAGGCGAGCTTTCCCGGCTCATGGAGTGCGACCGCGAGAAGTACGAAAAGTTCTTCAACGTGTTCGGCACGCAGCTCAAATACGGCATCATCGGCGATTACGGCATGAAGCGCGATCTGCTGACCGATCTTCTGCTCTACCGCAGCGCGGAGAAGGAAAAGCTCGTCTCCCTGCGCGAATATGTGGACGCGATGCCGGAAAACCAGAAATACATCTACTACGCCGCCGCCGAAACGCCGGAGCGCGCCGCGAAGCTCCCGCAGACCGAGCAGGTGCGCGCCAAGGGCTTCGATATTCTCTGCTTCTCGACCGATGCGGACGAGTTCGTCGCGGAGATCCTCGGCAGCTATGCCGAGAAGAAGTTCTGCAACGTCTGCTCGCAGGATCTCGGTCTCGAGTCCGACGAGGAGAAGGCCGCCGCCGACAAGACCGACGAGGAATATAAGCCCCTCACTGACTTTGTCAAGGAGACGCTCGGCGACGCCGTGGCAAACGTGAAGATCTCCCGCAAGCTCAAGAATTACGCCGTGTGTCTCTCCGTCGAGGGCGGCATCACGCTCGAAATGGAGCGCTACTTCCACGCCATGCCGGGCGCCGACCCGAACGCGATGCGCGCACAGCGCGTGCTCGAGCTCAATCTCGATCACCCCGCCGTCAAAGCGCTCTACGCCGCGCGTACCGCGGACCCGGAGCGCGCCGCTGTCATGGCGAAGGTGCTCTTCGCGCAGGCGCAGCTCGTCGCCGGCATCACCCCGGACGATCCGGCGGAGTATGGCGAGCTTGTCTGCAAACTATTCTGACGAATTCAAACAAACCCCTCAGTCGCGGCTGCGCCGCGCCAGCTCCCCTGTTAGGGGAGCCAAGTTAGTATTCTGCAAACCCACTTGCCTCCCCTAACAGGGGAGGTGGCAAAACCGAAGGTTTTGACGGAGGGGTTTCCCCGCACCCACCACCCACATTCTGGAGGAACTATGAGCGACCAAGACAAACGCCTGGGCGTATATTTTCACATACCGTTCTGCGCATCGAAGTGCGCGTACTGCGACTTTTGCAGTCTGCCGGGCAGGGACAAGCTCATGCCCTATTACCAGGATGCGCTGCTCATTCAATTGCAGGAAACGATGCCCCGCATGACCGATTACTTTATCGACACGGTGTACTTCGGCGGCGGCACGCCGAGCTACTACGGCGCGCGGCGCATCGTAGAGATATTGCAGGAGCTGAAGGTCACGAACCGGCTGATGAAGCAGAGCGAGATCACCGTGGAGTGCAACCCGGACAGCGTCCGGCGCAAGGAGCTGCGCATGCTGCGCAAGGAGGGCGTGAACCGCCTTTCCATCGGCGCGCAGAGCGCCAACGACGACATTCTCCGGCTCATCGGCCGCCGCCACAACTGGCGGCAGGTGGAAATGGCGGTCAAGCGCGCGCGCAAGGCCGGCTTCCGCAACGTGAGTCTCGATCTCATCTACGGTCTGCCGAGCCAGACGCGCGAGGATTGGGCCGACACGCTCACCAAGGCGCTCGCGCTCAAGCCCGCGCACATCTCCTGCTACGGTCTGCGTCTTGAGGAAGGCACGCCCATGTACGACGAGTATGAGGGCACCGACATTCTCCCCTCCGACGACGATCAGGCGGACATGTACCTTTACGCCGTGGACTTCCTTTCGCGCCACGGCTTCCGGCAGTACGAGATCTCCAACTTCGCCCGCCCCGGCTACGAGAGCCGCCACAATCTCAAGTACTGGCGGCTGGATGACTACATCGGCTTCGGCGCGGCGGCGGCCTCCAACATCGGGCTGCTGCGCTATACCTACACCCACAACGTCCGCGAGTATATTTCCGGCGTTTTGGGGGACAAGGGTATTATCGCCGAAGAGGAGGAGCTCACGCCGTTCGACCGCGCGAGCGAGTATCTGATGCTCGGCATGCGCACCGCGGCCGGCATCTCCCGCGAGGAGTACCGGAGCGTGTACCAGAGCAGCTTCGACAAGCTCGAAGAGATGCTGGAGGTATTTCAGGAAAACGGCTGGGCCGTGTGCGACAACGGCCGCTGGCACTTCACGCCCGGCGGATTCCTCGTTTCCAACGTCCTCATCGGCGTGCTGCTCGAATCGCAGACGAAAGAGAAATTCAACGCCAACCCGTGGATCCGCGAGGCGTTTGAGGCAAAGGGGCAGAAGGTCCCGCTGCCGACGGCGTCCGAGCCGTATATGAACTGAACTGAGGCGAAAGCCGCAAACAGAGAAAGGCGGTACCCATCATCCGTAACGACGAGAATTACACCCCCTTCCCGGACGAAGATCCGCAGGAGACGGGGAATACCGAATATAACGAATATGAGCCCGAGCCGGAGATCGTCGGCGAGAGCTACGATTCCGCCGACCGGGATACGGGCGAGACCGTGACCGGCGAGCCGGAGACCGCGCCGCGCACGCTCAGCCGCAAGGAGCGCCGTGAGCGTGAAGCCGCGGCGGAACGAGAGAAAAATTCCCGCGCCGCAAAGCGCGCGAAACGCGAGGCCGAATACGCCGCGCCCCCGGCGGATCTCCCGCCGCTGCCGGTGCGCGCACGCCGGGCCGAGCGCGAAGATCCGGAGGAGAAAGCGCCGAAAAAGCGCTCCCGCCGCGCGAGCGAAGCGCCCATCACGCCGGATGCGCCCGCGCCGCGCGGGGGCTGGAAGCTGCCGGTCATCATCGTGTGCGTCGTGCTGCTGCTTCTGCTCGCGCTCGTCGTGACAGGCGCGCTGCTCGTGCACAAGGTGGATACGATCTATCCTGGCGTGACGATCGCCAGCACCGATCTCTCCGGCATGACGCGCAACGAGGCGCGGGATAAGCTGCTTGTGCTCGGCCACGAGCACTACGACGGTTACTCCGTCACGGCGAACCTCCCGCTCGGCAACACGCTCGCCATGTCCTCCGCGGACGCGGGCATGCGCTTTTCCGCCGACACCGCGGCGGACGCCGCCTGGAACTACGGCCGCGGCGACGGGCTCTTCGGCGCGCTGGTGAAATATGTCCAGTGCCGCTATCTCGGCAAGTGCGGCTTTGCGTACGACGGCGAGCTTTTTGACGTAACGCTCGACGAGGCGAAGATGCGCTCCATCATCGAGGCGAAGGCCGTGGATATCGACGCGCAGCTTCTCGAGAGCAGCATCGTCGTCGGCGAGGACAGCATCACCCTTCTCAAGGGCGCGAGCGGCATGACGCTCGACACCGATTCGGTGTTCAACTCCTTCCGCGATGCGTTCCTCTCCGGCGGCAGCACGTCGTTCACCTACGAGAGCGCGCCGAACACGGACGAGACGTTCGATTTCCAGTCGCTCTATAACGACATTTATTCCGAGGTCGCCGAAGCGGAGATCGTTTATAACCCCGACATTGAAACGACCGACCCCGGCAAGGACGACGGCAAGGGCGAAAAGCCCACGGCAACGCCCGAACCCACCGCGACCCCCGCGCCGTCCGACACGCCGGAGGCCTCCGCCTCCCCGGAGGCAACGCCCGCGGCGGGCAGCAAGACCGATCCCTCGCAGATCGACTTCCACGGCGAGCCGTTCATCGTGACGCAGTCCTCCGTCGGCCGGACATTTGACGTAGCCGAAGCCGAAAAGGCCTGGGCCGCGGCGTCCTACGGCGACACGGTCACGATCCCGATGACCGTCACGAAGCCCGAGCACACCACGGAGGAGATCAACGACATGCTCTTCCGCGACGCGCTCTCCAAAAACTGGACGCTCGTCCGGCTCTGGAACCGCGACTACTGCAATGAGGTGCGCACATCGCTCTCCGGCAGCAGCGACAACCGCATTTCCAACGTGAAGAAGGCGTGCGAGCTGCTCGACGGGCTGGTGCTCATCCCCGGACAGACGCTCTCCTTCAACGACACGCTCGGCGAGCGCACGGAAGCCAACGGCTGGAAGCCCGCCACGGCCTACGCCAACGGCGAGGTCCGGCAGGAATACGGCGGCGGCATCTGCCAGGTGAGCTCCACGCTCTACAACGCCGCGCTCTACGCCAATCTGGAGATCGTCGAGCGCGCCTGCCACCAGTTCCAGGTGGGCTATCTCCCCTGGGGCATGGACGCCACGGTGAGCTGGGGCTGGCCGGACTTCAAGTTCCGCAATGACGCCGAGTACCCCGTCAAGATCCACGCATGGGTAGACGAGGAGACGAACGAGTGCTGCGTCCAGATCCTCGGCACCGATGTGAAGCACCAGTATGTGCTCATGCAGTTCAACAACTGGGAGGTCTTCGACGAGACCGGCACGTATTTTGACGCCAGCGGCAACCCGCTCTCCGTCGGCATGGCGGCGGCGACATGGCGGCTGGTGTTCAACGACGGCGACGACTACAACACCGCCACCCCCATCAGCAAGGAATACGAGGCCTACAGCACCTACAATTACCACACCGAGGACATCGAAGCCCGCAACGTCCCGCAGGGCTGAGCATAAAAGAAAGTCAGGAGAGAGAAGTCTTATGGAAAAACCGACCTTTTATATCACCACGCCGATCTACTACCCCTCCGCGAAGCTCCACATCGGCCACGCCTACTGCACCGTCGCGAGCGACGCGATCGCCCGCTACAAGCGTCTGTGCGGCTACGACGTGATGTTCCTCACCGGCACCGACGAGCACGGCCAGAAGATCGAGGACAAGGCCAAAGCCGCCGGCGTCACGCCGCAGCAGTTCGTGGACAACATCGTCACCGGCGAGAAGGGCGTGCTCGATCTCTGGAAGCTGATGAACATCTCGAACGACCGCTTCATCCGCACCACGGACGATTACCACGTCAAGAGCATCCAGCGCATTTTCCGCAAGATGTACGACAACGGCGATATCTACAAGGGCAAGTATTCCGGCATGTACTGCACGCCGTGCGAGAGCTTCTGGACCGAGAGCCAGCTCGTAAACGGCCGCTGCCCCGACTGCGGCGGCGAGGTCAAGTACGCCGAGGAAGAAGCCTACTTCTTCCGTCTGAGCAAGTACGCCGACCGCGTTCGCTCGCTTCTGACCGGCGGCGAGTTCCTTGAGCCCGCGAGCCGCGTGAACGAGATGGTCCATAACTTCATCGACTGCGAGGGCGGGCTGCAGGATCTCTGCGTCTCCCGCACGAGCTTTACCTGGGGCGTGCCCGTGGACTTTGACCCCGGCCACGTCGTGTACGTGTGGATCGACGCTCTTTTCAACTACGCGACCGCGCTCGGCTACGAGAACGACAAGTACCACGATTTCGATAAATACTGGCCCGCGGACGTACACATCGTCGGCAAGGAGATCGTCCGCTTCCACTCGATCATCTGGCCCGCGATGCTTATGAGCGTGGGTCTGCCGCTGCCGAAGAAGGTATACGGTCACGGCTGGCTCATCATGGACGGCGGCAAAATGTCCAAGAGCAAGGGCAACGTTGTCGATCCCTACATGCTCGCCGAGCGCTACGGCGTGGACGCGCTGCGCTTCTTCCTGCTGCGCAGCTTCCCCTTCGGCTCGGACGGCAACTTCTCCAACGAGCTTCTGATCTCCACCATCAATACCGATCTTGCAAACGATCTCGGCAACCTTCTCTCCCGCACGACGGCAATGGCCGGCAAATACTTCGGCGGCACGCTGCCGGAGACGCAGGAGGAAGGCGTCGAGGACGCGGAGCTTCTCTGGATGCTCGGCGAGCTTCGCGGCAGGTACGCCGCGCAGATGGAGAAATTCCAGATGCAGAACGCTCTCGCGGAGGTGTTCCGCGTGATCGCCCGCGCCAACAAGTACATCGACGAGACCGCCCCCTGGGTGCTCGCGAAGGACGAAGCAAAGAAGCCGCGTCTCGCGCGTGTGCTCTACAATCTGCTCGAAACGCTGCGCGTGTGCGGCACGCTCCTCAAGCCCTTCATGCCCGAGAGCATGGAGAAGCTCGCCGCGCAGATCGGCGCGGACGAATCGGCCATGAGCTGGGAAGCCGCGGAGAAGTACGGCGTTCTCCCCGCCGCGGTGTCCGTCACGAAGGGCGAAAATCTCTTCCCGCGCATCGACATGGAAAAGGAGCTCGCCGCGCTCGAAGCTCTCAAGACGCCGAAGAAGGATCCCATCGAGCCGTTCAAGCCGAACGTGGTGTTCGACGATTTTGAAAAGTGCGACTTCCGCGTCTGCCGCGTGCTCAAGTGCGAGGCGGTGAAAAAGTCGCAGAAGCTGCTGCGCTTTGAGCTGGACGACGGCTCGGGCACAACGCGCCAGATCCTCTCCGGCATCGCCATGCACTATAAGCCGGAAGAGCTCGTCGGCAAGACGGTCGCCGCGATCGTCAACCTGCCGCCGCGCAAGATGATGGGGCTCGAGTCCTGCGGCATGCTGCTCTCTGCCGTGCGCATGGTGAACGGCAAGGAAGAGCTGCATCTCGTCATGCTCGACGGCAGCATCCCCACCGGCAGCGTGCTTTGCTAACAGCGAAAAGGCTCCCTCAAATGTATGAGGGAGCCTTTTCACTGTAAAAAATGTAAAAACCGGCGCCGGAGTTCATCACGCTCCGGCGCCGGTTTTTAAGAAAGAGAGGCTTTATCGGAAGAACTGCTTTCCGATGGTTCTATCATAAACCATTTTGCCGCTGGACAGGCAAATAGTTTTTTCACCCGATTTTCGGGGGGCTTTTTGTGCGAAAAGACGGCATCCGAAAAGCAAAACCGCCGCGATCGCCGGAAAACGCAGGCTTTCCGGTAATCGCAGCGTTATAGCGGCTTTAGCCCTGCGTTTCACGGACGGGCAGCCACACTTCATAATAGCGAAGCACCGCGCCGTCGGAAGCGGCGTTTACGATGTCGCGGCCATAGACCGTCCCCTCCGGCGTGAGATCTTGCTGCGCGGCAAAATCGTACAGCGGCCGGAGCGCCTCGCGGCGAAGGAAGTCCATGCCCGGCGTTTCGACCACGGTGTACAGGCAGTACCGCGCCGGGACAAACACCGCGCCCGGCAGATCCGTGAACCCCAGCTCCTCGGCAAACGGCGAGGGCATCGTCACGTCCCAGTCCACGCAGTCGTCCGTCTCGCCCACGGCGGGCAGCGAGAACGAAAACGCGAACGCGCTGCCGCACCTGGAGTGCGCTGCGCGGCTCGCCTCTTCAAAGCAGATGTGCCCGTCGCGGCTGTAGGGTACATGCCAGCACGCCGGGCGCTCGAGATACATCACCCGCCCGCGGCAGACGCCGAGCCGGTCGAGCTGCGCGGACAGACGGTCAAGATTGAGCTGCGCGAGCCGGAGCGCGCGCTGCTTTTCCTCGATATCGGCGCGTTTTTCCTCCAGCAGCGCGCCGAGCCGCGGCGTGATCGCGCCGGAGAGCACCTGCTCGGTTTCCTGCAGGGAGAAGCCCTGCGCCTTATAAAGACTGCGCCGGACAAGATTGAGCACATCGTAATACGAATACAGCCGCTGGCCCTGCGCGCCGCGCTGCGGCACAACGACGCCGATGCTGTCGTAGTACCGGATGGTCTGCGGCGTGAGACCGGTCAGCGCCGAAACGTCGTGCACCGTGTACTGCGGATAGGACATGTCATAAAACCGGGAACTCATAACGACCCCTTCTTTCGGGAAACGGATAAATTACTGCGCGGAGGCTTCTGTTTTGGATGCGGTATTCTGCAAAACGATGCCCGCGAGCACGAGCACAATGCCGACAACGCAGAGCGCGCCGAACGGCTCGCGGAACACGAATACGCTCACGAGCGTTTCCACCACGGGCTCGCTGCTCGCCAGAATGGACACCGTGCCGCTCTTGCAGCCGTGCAGTGCCAGCGAGAAGAACCGGTAGGCCAGAAAGCCCGTCGTGAGCGCCATGGTGATGCCCACAAGGAAGATCTTCCAGCCGGAGAAGAGCACCGCAAACGGGCGAGAAAACCCTTCACGGAAGAGCAGCAGATCCATAACGATGCCGAACAGAGCGGCAAATGCGCAGATCCAGAAGTTGACAGCCTTGCCGGTATAGCCGCGGCCAAGGAGAGCGCGCGTGAGAATATTGATGAGCGCGAACGCGATCGCGGATCCCAGCCCGCAGACGAGACCGAGCAGCGTCACCGTGCCGCCGAAGCCGGACACGCACGCGCACCCGGCGATGCAGAGAATGATCGCCAACACCGTGCGGCGGGAAATGCTGTCCTTGAACACGAAGTGCGCCATAATGGTGACAAACACCGGCGAGAGATACATGAGGATGCACGCCGTGGAGATGGACATCATGTTGATCGCGTTATAATAGCAGAACGAGAACATGCCCTGCCCGAGAATGCCGACAGCGGCGAAGAGCCAGAAGTCCTTCTTGTGCATTTTGAGCTGGCGGATATCGCCGAGGGCGGTGCAGAAGAAGCAGAGCGCGGCCACGGAACAGCGGATGGAAAGAATGCCCATCGTGCTCAGTCCCGCGCCGGTCAGCGTGCGGGTAAAGAGACCGGTCAGACCGAAAAATGCGCCGGACAGCACGGCGGCGACCGCGTAGCGATTCATAAAGTTTCCTCTCTCTCGTTATTCTATAATAACAGAATATGGCATGCAGCGGCTATAAGGCAAAGTAAAAATCCGGCAAAGATTTTTGCCGGATTTTTGGCGTTTTGACGAATCGAATATTGAGAATAAACCGAATTATGCGATATTTTATTTGAGGCATTCTGCCGCCGGGTTATTCTAACTATAATCCGCTCCGTGTGAGGAACAGAAAGATGCGGGAGCCGCAGCTCCCGCATCTCTCTTTTATTCGCTTACATCCACGCCGCGCTCGCGCAATTCTCTGCGCAGGCGGGCGGCGTCGCCGAAGAAGACGATGGCGTCGAGCCCGACGCGCTGCGCGCCCTCGGCATTCGCAGCCGAGTCGTCAATGAACACGCACTCCGCGCGGTCCAGACCGAACTTTTCAAGCGCGCCTTCAAAGAACGCCGGATCGGGCTTGAGGAGATGCACGTCCGCCGAGCGGTACACGCGCTCCTCCGGGAAGTGCTCGCCCGCCCGGAACCGCGGCCAGTATTCCCGCTGGCGCGGGCCCGCGTTCGTAAGAAGGTACAGCCCGTATCCCTTTTCATAAAGCTCGTCCGTGAGCGCTTTCATACCCTCGACGGGCAGCTCCGGCCGGTCCCAGTGGCCGACGAGCTTTTCGACCGCGCCGCGGAGATGCTCGCCGACACGCGAAACACACCGGTCGATGACTTCCGCTTCGGTAAGCGTGCCGCGGTCGAGCCTCACCCAGTCGATGCTGCCGTAAAGCTCGCGCAGCAGGAGCTGCTGGTCGCTCTCGGACAAACCGGCGTTTTTCACATACCGCTTCGGCTCTAACCGGATAAGCACGTTGCCCATATCAAAGAGGATGTTTTTGATCATTGGGGGCTTGCCGCCTCCGCCGGCTGTTTTTTGTGGAATACGGCTTTTATCCGATCCATGCGTTTCCGGCGGCGGTCACGCGCTTCGAGCCGCTCGCCGAGATCGCGCGCGCCCACGCCGTATACGAGATACAGAATGAGGCCCGACACAAGCATGATGAACACCGTGGAGGCGCACCGGCGGCCGGAGGCGTTGACATTGTAGCCGTACAGGCCCTCCTCGCGGCACATGCTCTGGATGACCATGGCGTACGTTGTGCCGTAGGTGCTCGCAAACGTGGCCGACATATCGTACTCGGTAAAGAGCGCGTTGAAGTTCAGCGCGAACACCGCAAGCACGCTCGGCAGGATGATCGGGAGCTTTACCTTGAGGAACGTCCGCACCGGCCCGGAGCCGAGATTCCGCGCGGCGTCCTCCAGCTCTTCGTCGATCGCGTAGAACGACGCTTTGATCATGCGCAGCGAGAACGGCAGCTTTACTACCGTATACGCGATAACGATCAATATCCTCACGCGGTCGGCATAGTACAGGTTCTGGCCGAACACGTACCAGACGTCGCCGCTGTTGAAGAACGTGCGGTAAGAATAGCAGATGAGGATCGTCGGCAGCAGCCACGGGAAGAGCAGCGCATACTCCAGGATCGTGCCGGTCTTCTTGTGCTTGAAGATGTAGTTGCAGGCCACAACGACGATCACGCACGCGAGCGCCGCGGCGATGACGGACATGACAAAGCTCATCTGGATACCGCCGAGCGTCGCCTCGTTGGAGAACACGCCGGAGATCGAGCCCTCGCGGATCTTGTAGGTGCCGCGGGACGTGAGATACGAATAGTCCTGCTTGCCGAAGTAGTTCACGAGCGTCCACTGCGAAAGATCAAGCTTGCGCATACGCACGGCGCTGAACGTCTGGAACGAGAAGATGACGATCATCACGACCGGCGTCATGTAGATGATGAACAGGACGTAAGCGTAGATATGCGCGAGGACGTTCGCCACGGGGTTCGTGATCTTCTGCTTCTGGAGTTTCGCCTTCGTCTTGGAAACGGAGAGGTAATGCCCCTTGCGCTCATAGGACGAGAGAACGGTGAGCAGGAGGATCGTGAAGCACGCGAGGATGATCGAAAGCAGCGCCGCGCGCGCCTGCGGGAACGCCTCGTCCGCCACGGACGAACCGGCCAGACGGACGATCTCGGGGTTGATGGAGTCATAGCCGAGCAGCGTCGGCGCGCTCATGGCGCACAGGCCCGTGATAAACGTCATGACCGTGAGCGAGAAGAGCGTCGGCAGAAGCGTCGGGAATACGACCTTCCAGAGCACCTTGAAGGGTTTCGCGCCCATGTTGCGGGCGGCCTCGACGGTGTTGTAGTCGATGCCGCGGATGGCGTTGCGCAGGAAGAGCGCGTGGTTGCTCGTGCAGGCGAACGTCATCGTGAAGAGCACCGCGTTGAAGCCGGTGAACCAGTTGACGTTGATGTTCGGGAACGCGTCCTTGAGCTGCGTGGTAATGATGCCGTCGCTGGCGTACAGGAACATGTAGCCCGTGACGAGCGCGACGCCGGAGTAGATGAGCGTCGTCATATAGCCGAGACGGAGGATCTTTGCGCCCTTGATGTCAAAGTACTCTGTCAGCAGCACGATGGAAATGCCGACGACGTTGACCGTGATGACAAGGCACAGCGCCAGCTTGAGCGAGTTCCACACATACTGGGACATGGACCCGGCGAGGAAGAAGCGGATGACCGCGAGGGGATCGGTTTCCCCGGCGGCGTTCTTGACGGTGAAAATGCTGGTGAGCGTGTTCAGGCACGGCAGCAGCATAAACCCGAAGAAGAGATACGCGAAGAAAACGCCGCCGATGATCTGCAGCATTTTGATCGGCTGGAAGGGCTTCGGCCGCAGTGTCATTTCTCGGCCTCCTCCCCGTTGGGAGCGTAGCTCATGAGATCGTCGGGGTGGACGGTGACTGTCACGGCGTCGCCGGTATCGTGCAGATGCACGCCGTCGTTGCGCTCGATGACCTTGAGCGTCTGGCTGCCGACGTTGATGTAATACTTTATATACAGACCGTAATATTCTCTCGATTCCACGGTGCCGGAAAGCGACACGGCGCCGGATTCCGCGTGCTGAGCGTCGTTCACATGGACGCGCTCGAGACGGATGTAGTGGTGGTGCGTCGGGTCAAGCTGCGCGCCTTTGGCGTTGAGCTTTTCCACGATATCGTCCGAGAGACGGTTGATGTCGCCGATGAAGTTGCACACGAATTCCGTGGCGGAGTGGTTGTAAATTTCGTTCGGCGTGCCGATCTGCTCGATCACGCCCTTGTTGAACACCGCGATGCGGTCGGAAAGCGTAAGGGCCTCCTCCTGATCGTGGGTGACGTAGATGCTCGTGATGCCGAAATCCTTCTGCATCTTCTTGAGCTCCAGACGGAGCTGCACGCGGAGCTTGGCGTCCAGGTTGGAGAGCGGCTCGTCCAGACAGATGATCGCCGGCTCGGTGACGAGCGCGCGGGCGATGGCGACGCGCTGCTGCTGGCCGCCGGAGAGCTGCGACACGGCTTTCCTGAGCTGCTCGTCCGAAAGATCGACCTTTTTGGCGATGGCGCGGACTTTTTCGTCCACCTCGGCCTTCTTCATTTTCTTGACGCGCAGACCGAACGCGATGTTGTCGTACACGGTCATCGTCGGGAAGAGCGCGTAGCTCTGGAACACGATGCCGATGTTCCGATCCTCGATGGGCACATGGGTGATGTCGCGGTCGCGGACGAACACCTGGCCCTCCGCCGGCTCGATGAAGCCGGTAATGGTGCGGAGCGTTGTCGTTTTGCCGCAGCCGGACGGGCCGAGGAACGTGAAGAATTCGCCCTCTTTTACCTGGACGTTGATGTCGTGCAGCGCGGTGAAGTCGCCGAATTTGACGACGATGTTATTGAGCCGGATCACAGTGGCATTCCTTCCTCTCTTTTGCAGGGACTGTGGGTGGTTGGCGGATATTTTCGGAAAATACGAAGTATGGCGAGCCGCGGGGGCTCGCCATACAGGATTTCAAGGTGACGGAGAATTACTCAGCCTTCTGCGTCAGGGTCGCCCAGTCGAGATTGTCCCAATCAGGCTCGGCAGGAGCGTTGCTGGCATCGGCCCAGTAGAAGCCGAGGTTGGTCATGATGTTCGTCCACTCGGAGCTGTGGGCAGCGACGTAAGCGGCGTAGGTCATGTCGGTGCCTTCCACGGTCGTGAGGGCGAAGTTCTTGATGAGGTAGATCTCGGGGACGTCGGAGCCGTAGACCAGCTCAACAGCACCCTGGTTGCAGGGGAAGGAGTCGAACTCTTCGGCCCAGGCAGCCTGGGTCTCGGCGGAGCCGAACCACTCGGCGAACGCCTTGACGGCTTCGGTCTCTTCCTCGGTGCGGCCTTCCTTGTTCAGGATGCCGATGTACTCGGCGATGTAGTAGGTGCCGTCGTCGATGTCAACGAGCTTCCAGCAGTCGGTGATGGGGTGCTCGGAGCCTTCCGCCGCGGCGTCCAGCTTGCCGTAGAGAGAAGAGGAGTAGAACGAGGAAACGGCAACGTCGCCCTTGTTCAGAGGATCAAAGCCGTACTTCCAGTCGTCGCCGCCGAACTTGCCCTCGGCGCAGTACTTCCACAGGGTCTTCCAGCCATCGACGGAGATGCCGCCGGCGGGAGAAGCGGGATCGGTGAAGGGGTAGAGCATGGCGGAGTTGATGTTGGCGTTGGTCGTGCCGCCGACCTTGTTCTGGCGGTACCAGGTGTAGCCGCTGTCAACGACGTCGGCCCAGTGTGCAAAGTGCAGCTCTTCGCCGTTGGTGCCGAGCTCGTCGGTACGGTAGAGCATGAGGACGTTCTGGATGACGAGACCGTAGGCCTGGCCGTCATACTTGTATTCGCCGACTTCTTCCGCCCAGGACGGAGTCCAGTCAACGAGGGACAGGTTCTCGTAGACGCCGTCCACGACCTGGCCCCAGCGGGTCTCGTTCAGACCGAAGAGGATGTCGCCGTCCTTCTTCTCGTTGGCAGCCTGAATGGCGGCCGTGTCGCCGGAGATAACGCTGTTGTCGTCAATGCTGATGGTGAAGCCGGCTTCCTTCGCCTCGTTCACGAGCCACGTGGTGCGCTCGGTGGAGTTGGAGTTGGAGTAGATGCGGATGGTGTAGCCGGAGTAATCCTTCGGGGTTTCGGTCTCAGTGGGCTGCTCGGCAGGCGCTTCCGCAGGGGCTTCCGTCGGCTCGGTGGCCGGAGTCTCGGCCTGGGTGCCGCAGGCAGCCAGCGAGAGGACCATGACCAGAGCCAGAATGAGAGCAAGTGCTTTCTTCATGGGTTATCTTCCTCCTAAAATTAATCCCCTGTACGGGAATTTGTGCCTTACATTATAGCCTCTTCATCGGGAAAATGCAATAGAACATTAGCGCATTTTTGTGGCGCTTTGTGTAGTTTGTCCACGCAGGAAACACAAACATCCTTTACGCGGCTTTACAATGTAAATTCCAGCGCGGAGGAAGCGTCGATCTCTGTCTGCTGCGCGAGGAACGGCGCGAGCTCGCGGGCGATCGTGCGCGCGCCATGCTCCCGGTCGCTTTCGATATTCAGCGGAAGGATCGGATCGTGCAGCGAAAGGCGCAGGAGGAACCAGCCGTCGCCGTGCGCTTTATCGAGATTTACACGCACGCCCTCGCAGTTGTCCGGCGCGATGCTCCAGCCGGGCTGCTCCTTCGCGTACTCCGCAAGAGAATCAAGCACCGCTGTGCCCGCGGCGCGGAAGTCCTCCGCAAGGATCTTCAGCCGGAACTCACGGCTCTCGACCGGCTCGTAAAGCCCTTCGAGCAGGCTCTCGAGCGAGCGCCCCGCGGCGATCTCCATCAGAAAGCGGGTGACGAGATACGCGCCGTCGTCAAGGAAATAATTCTCCTTGAGCGCGGCGTGGCCGGAGGTCTCGATGGCGAGCTGGCAGTCCTGCCCCGCGGCGTTGAGCCGCAGCGCTTCGTTGATAACGTTGCGGTAGCCGCGGCGGAAGCGGCGGTGCACGCCGCCGTGCGCGGCGACAAACTCCGCAAGCCCCGTGGACGTGATGGAATCGGTCACGATTGCCGTGCCGGGGTGCTCACGCAGCAGTATGGCGGAGATGAGCGCGATGAGGCGGTTGCGGTTGAGCTCCTCGCCGTTCGAGAGCACCGCCCCGGCGCGGTCCACATCGGTATCGAAAATAACGCCGAAATCGGCATGGCTCTCGAGTACCGCCTCGCGGATGCTGTCCATCGCCTCGGGCAGCTCGGGGTTCGGCACATGGTTGGGGAAGCGCCCGTCGGGGTCGAGATAGCGGCTGCCGGCCGTGTCCGCGCCGAGAGGGGCGAGCACGCGCTCGGCGAAAAAGCCGCCCGCGCCGTTTCCGGCGTCCACAACGATATGCTTGCCCGCGAGAGGCTTTTCGTTCCCGTTCGCCGCGGCGATGATCTTTTCGCGCAGAATGGCGGCATAGGTCTCCATAAATTCGCCCTGCGCCACGCTCCCGCCGGGGGCGAGCGGCGTCTCCTCCGCGGCGAGGCGGAGGATCTCGCGCACATCCGCGCTCTCCGCGCCGCCCGCGGCGGTGAAGAATTTGAGTCCGTTGCGGTTCCACGGCAGGTGGCTCGCCGTGATCATAACGGCGGCGTCAAAGGGTCTCTCCCCCGTCACGGTCGTCATAAACATCGCCGGAGTGGTGCAGAGACCGAGATCGGTCACTTCCGCGCCGCACGCGGCGAGCGTTTCGCAAAGCGCTGCGGCGATCGCTTCGCCCGAAAGACGCGAGTCGCGCCCGACGCTCACGCGGCAGCTCTCTTTCCCGAGCCGCGCACGCAGAAAGCGCGCAAAGCCGCCCGCAATGGCGCGCACCGCCGCATCGTCAAGCGTTACCGGTTCATTCTCCACGCCAGCGAGCGCCACACCGCGCACGTCGCTGCCGTTCTGCAGTTTGCTGAGGTCCATATTCCGTTCCTCCCGGAAAAAGTATTATCGCGTTCATTTTACCGCGCCGCACGGCTCTTTGCAAGTGCGCCCCGATTGCATTTGCGCCGCGGCTGTGGTATGGTAAGCGGTAAGAAAACGTTGGGGGATACGATGAAAGAGAAGCTCAAAAGCATTCTGCGCACGGTTTGGTCGTGGCGGCGGTGGCCGTATCTGCTCTGGCTGCGCCGGAGAGTGAAAAACCGCCGGTTTCTCCTTATTGCAAGCGACTGCAACGGCGGACTGCTGCTGCACGATCTTGGGATGCAGTTTACCATGCCCACAGTCAATATGGCGTTTCACCGGTTTGAAAAGCTGTGCACGCATCTGGACGAATATCTCGCCATGACGCCCGTCCCCATGGACGCGCCGGAGCGGAGCTACCCGATGTTCACACTCGGCGAGGCGGTCATCGAGGGCACGCACTACAAAAGCCGCGAGGAATTTCTCGCCGCCTGGGAGCGCCGTCTGCAGCGCTTCAACGCCTGCCGCGCGCAGGGATATGAGATCCTGCTCATGGCGGACGAAACGAGCCTTTCCAAAAACGGCGGGCTGGCGGAGTATCTCGCCGCGCCGTACCGGAAGATCTGCTTTACAAACGATCCGGCCAAGACCGGGAAGGAGTTCGTGTACATCCCCGACCGGAAAAAGAACGGCTACCGCGACTCGTGGCGCGCCGTGGGTCTGCTGGGCGTGCGCGTATTTGAGCGCGCCATGGACATTCCCGCATTTCTCGATCATACGGGTGAATAAGCGTCAACGGCTCCCGATCCCGGGAGCTTTTGACTTTTGACAGAAAAGGAAGTTTGACATGAACGTAAAAACAGGCAGAGATCCCGCGCTCGGCACCGCTCCGGTCGGCAAGCTCTTCTGGAAGCTGGCGCTTCCGGCGATCGCGGCGCAGCTCGTGAACGTTCTATATAATATTGTAGACCGCATCTACATCGGCCACATCCCGGTCTACGGCGCGGCGGCGCTCACCGGCGTCGGCGTGACGATGCCGGCGATCATGATCATCTCGGCGTTCGCCGCGCTCGTGAGCGCGGGCGGCGCGCCGCGCGTTTCCATGCTCATGGGAAAGGGAGCCCCGGACAGTGCGGAGCGCATCATCGGCACGTGCACCTTCACACTCTGCGCGATCTCGCTCGCGCTCACGCTCATCATGCAGCTTTTCGCCGTGCCGATCCTCCGCCTCTTCGGCGCGAGCGACGCGACGCTCCCCTACGCGCTCGAATATATCTCGATCTACAGTCTCGGCACGATCTTCGTGCAGCTCTCGCTCGGGCTCAACGCCTTCATCACCGCGCAGGGCTTTTCCACAACGAGCATGCTCACCGTGACGATCGGCGCGGCGCTCAACATCGTGCTCGACCCGCTGTTCATGTTCGTGTTCGGCATGGGCGTGCGCGGCGCGGCGCTCGCAACGATCCTCTCGCAGGCCGTTTCGTGCGCGTGGGTCGTGCGTTTCCTCTGCTCGGAAAAATCTACGCTGCGTCTGCGCGTGAAGAACCTTCTGCCGGACATGAAGCTCCTTCTCCCCTGTCTCGCGCTCGGGCTCTCGCCGTTCCTCATGCAGATCACGGAAAACCTCGTCGCGGTGAGCTTCAATGTGACGCTCCTCCGCTTCGCCGGAGACACCGCCGTCGGCGCGGTGACGGTCCTTACGACCACGATGAGTCTCTGCATGCAGCTTCTGCATGGTCTCACGCAGGGCGCGCAGCCCATTATGAGCTTCAACTACGGCGCGGGGAACGGACAGCGCGTGCGCGAAACGTTCCGCATCCTGTTCATAAGCTGTCTCACAGGCTCCATGCTCGTGTGGGCGATGTGCATGCGCTTCCCCGGCGCCGTCGCCGGAATGTTCACGCCGGACGCGGAGCTTTCCTCCTACACCGCATGGGCCATGCGCATTTATATGGCCGCGAGCGGCATTTTCGGCATCCAGATCGCGTGCCAGCAGAGCTTTGTTGCGCTCGGGCAGGCAAAGGTGGCGATCTTCCTCGCGCTGCTGCGCAAGGTGATCCTGCTCATCCCGCTCATCCTGCTCCTGCCGCGGCTCGGCATTTTTGAAAACGCCGCCTTCGCCGTGTTTCTCGCCGAGCCCGTCGCGGACACGCTCGCCGTGTGCACGACCGCCGCGATGTTCTTCTCGCGTTTCGGCAAGCTCACTGCCGGAGCGGAAAATGCCTGATATTTTTTAAAAGGAGCGCTCCCCTTGTCCATTGCCGTAAGAAACTATCTCGACGACGGGACATATGCCGCTATCTGTCCCTATTATAAAGCGCTCGATTGAGGTATACTATAAGTTAGAGGGAGAGCTCCTCCGTCTTTTGTCCAAGGCCCCCTTGCGTAAAGGGAGGCAATACGAAAGGAAACGAGGTATTGCATCATGTGCACAGCCGCGACATATAAAACCGACGGATTCTATTTTGGCCGGACGCTTGACTATGAGTTTTCCTACGGTGACGAGATCGTCGTGACGCCCCGGCGCTTCCCGCTCGCCTTTAGCGGCGGCAAGGCGCTTTCGGAGCACTTTGCCCTGCTCGGCATGGCGCACGTCGCGGACGGCTATCCGCTCTACTACGACGCGATGAACGAAAAAGGTCTCTGCATGGCGGGGCTGAACTTTGTCGGCAACGCCACCTACGCCGCGCCGCGCGGCGGCGAGGGCGACGTCGCGCAGTTTGAATTCATCCCGTGGGTGCTCGCGCAGTGCGCCTCCGTTTCCGAGGCACGTGTGCTGCTTGGGAAGACGAATCTCACCGGCACGCCGTTTTCCGCCGCTCTTCCCGCCGCGCAGCTCCACTGGCTGCTTGCGGACAAGGACGAATGCGTCACGATCGAGTCCACCGCGGACGGTCTGCACGTCTATGATAACCCCGCCGGGGTCCTGACGAACAACCCGCCGTTCCCGCAGCAGCTCTTCCGGCTGAACGACTATCAATCGCTCTCCCCGCGGCAGCCGGAAAATACGTTCGCGCCCGCGCTTGATCTGCGCTCCTACAGCCGCGGCATGGGCGCGCTCGGGCTGCCGGGCGACCTCTCGTCGAGCTCGCGCTTCGTGCGCGCGGCCTTTACGCGCGCGAACGCCGTTTCCAGCTCTTCGGAAACGGAGAGCGTCAGCCAGTTTTTCCACATTCTCGGCACCGTGGAGCAGGTACGCGGCTGCTGTGAGGTGGAACCGGGCAAACACGAGATCACGATCTATACCTCCTGCTGCAGCGCGCAGCGCGGCATTTACTACTATACGACCTACGAAAACCGCCGCATCTGCGCCGTGGACATGCACCGCTGCAATCTTGACGCCGCGGCGCTCGTACGCTTCGCGCCCCGCACGGAGGAGGATATCCTGTACCAGAACTAAAAATCGTCAACGGGGACGGTTCTCTCTGATAAAAAAAGTTGTCAACGGGAACCGTCCCCGTTGACAACTTTTTTATTAAACACGTTCCAGCCGGCTGCTGCGCGGCGTTTTGCCGCCGACGATGAACGGCACGGTCTCCACGACGAGCGAGGACGTGTCCAGCCCGTACCAGCGCACCTTGGAGCCGGCAACGCGCCGGATGGCATACTTCGTGTTGAGCACCAGCTCGTCAAGGAAGGAAAGCTCCGACTTGGACGGCACGGCCTTGTGCAGGAAAACGAATTTAAAAGAGCCTACGTCCGACTTGCCGTAGATCGAGTATTTCCGCTCCTGCGGCGGCAGCTCGCCGCTCTCGATAAGATCGCGCACGATCTGCCGGAGGTACACGTTCACGCGCTGGTGGCACTTGAACCCAAGATCGAGCCGGACGCGGAAGATGTAGTCCGTGCCGTAGGTCTCGACGCTGTAGCGCCTCGTGTCCGGCTCGTCGGTGACGTTCATGCTGATGAACCAGTACGCCGCGGCCCGCTTGGGGTCCTTGTCGAGGATGGAGTAGAGAATGTCGCGGTCGATGGTATCCATGTCCCCGGCCTTATCGAGAAAGACGAGGTTGTCCGCGAGCGGCGGGAGCGAAGAATCCTTATGGAGGGTATCGAGATTCGGGAGATAATCGCCGACCGGCAGGCGTGTGGCGTACTCCTGCTCGAGCTGCGTGCCGCGCCGCCATACGACCATGATGAGAAAGAGCACGAGCGCCATGAGCACCGCGACATACCCGCCGAGGGCGAATTTGCTCAGCGACGAGAGGAAGAACACCGCCTCGATCGCGCCGAACACGAGCGCGATGCCGACCGCGAGCGCCTGCTTTTTCTGGATGCTCCAGAGATACACCGCGAGAAGGAGCGTCGTCATAAGCATCGTCACGGTGATGGCAAGACCGTAAGCCGCCTCCATGCGCGCGCTCGTCCGGAAGTAGAGCACTACCGCCGCGCAGCCGAGATACAGCACCGTATTGACCGCGCCGATGTAGATCTGCCCCTTCGTGTCCGAGGGGTAGCGCACCTCAAGGTGCGGCATGAGATCAAGCCGGATGGCCTCGGACACGAGCGTGTACGAGCCCGTGATGAGCGCCTGCGATGCGATAATCGCCGCGAGCGCGCCGAGCGCGACGGCGGGGGCGCGCAGCGCCTCCGGCAGCATCTGGAAGAACGGGTTCATGTCGGGAATAGCGGCGAGCGTGCTGGAAGCCGTGTGCGTCAGTATCCACGCGCCCTGGCCGAGATAGTTCAGTATCAGGCACGCCTTCACAAACGGCCAGCTCGCATAAATGTTCCCGCGGCCGACGTGGCCCATATCGGAATAGAGCGCCTCCGCGCCGGTCGTGGCGAGGAACACGCTGCCGAGGATCATAAAGCCCGCCTTGTTATAGGGCGAAACCAAAATGCGCGCCGCGTACACCGGGTTGAACGCGCGCAGCACGCCGGGGCGATCGAAAACGTGCAGCAGACCCATGATGCCGAGGAAAGAGAACCACACGAGCATCACCGGGCCGAACGCCTTGCCGATCTTGCTCGTGCCCGCCCACTGCACGGCGAAGAGCGTGCTGATGATGACGAGGGTGATAAGGACGACGTGCGCCTGCCCGCTGCCGAGAAAGCGGTTCATCGCCGGGATGCTGCGCAGGCCCTCCACCGCCGTCGTCACTGTGACCGCCGGAGTGAGAACGCCGTCGGCAAGAAGCGCCGCGCCGCCGATCATCGCCGGGAAGATGAGCCAGGGCGCTACCTTTTTCACCAGCGCGTACAGCGAGAATATGCCGCCCTCGCCGTTATTGTCCGCGCGCATGGCGATGAGCACATACTTGACGGTCGTGAGCAGCGTGATCGTCCAGATGATGAGCGAGAGCGCACCGAGGATAAAGTCCTCGTTCACGTGCGCGATGCCGCCGTTGCCCTCGAGGATCGATTTCATCACGTACAGCGGCGATGTGCCGATGTCGCCGTACACAATGCCGATCGTCACAAGGAACATACCGAAGCTGACTCTTTTCTTTTTCTCCATGGCTATCCCGACTCTCTCCTTTGGGGATAAAAACGCCGCGGCGGCACAGGCCGGCGCGGCGCGCAGTATTTCTGCCTTGTGCAAAAATACTTTAGCATTTTCTTTACACGATATCAAGAAAAATTAACGGGGGATTTATACACATTCACACTCGTTTGCGTACCAACCCGTGACGGTTGCAGTACGCATACAGCCATCCGCCGCCGCGCAGCGAAAAGCGCGCCGCAGCGTCCCCTTCGGGATAGAGCTTCACAAGCTCCAGCCGCTCGTCCGAAACAAAGGCAAGAAACGAGATGTGATATTCGCGTGTCATCGGGTGACGGACGGAGACGTAAAACTCGTCCTCCACCGGCTCGATGGAGATCTCATAGATGCACGGCAGCTTTCCGCTTTTCAGATAATAGAGTGCCGTTCGTTTGCTGCAATAGCAAAGCAAGCGCACCTGTTCCTTAGCAAGAATATCCGGCACTTTCGACCAATCAATGTCATTGATTTTCATAACATACACCTCTGTCGTTTGTTCGGTGGAAGACGCCTGTGTATGCTATGCTGTTCTAACGTCGTTCTAACATTTCTAACGCGAATTCTAACAAAACCGCCAAAATCGGCTCATTTTTGCCTTTCATTCGAACCCCTTGAAAAATCAAGCTTTTTTCAATGGTGAATGCCAAAATACCTTGATACAGCTATGGTTTTGGGCGGACAAAACATCCTGAAAGCGATACGAAAAAACCACAAAAGTCATAATGGTTGAAAAAACTCGAAATCAGTTTGCGCGCAAGCGCACATGGGTTCGAATTCCATCCTCTCCGCCGCAAACCCCTGAAAACGCTATGAACAGGACCAGTGGAGGTTTTTTCGAATCGTCGGAAAAGACAGTCTTTTCCTTTGAACGGACATCAACAGCAGAAGAAAGGCTGCGCCGACGACGCCCCTCGCTATGGACACAACGCTGCTCGGCAAAGAGATCAACCTTATCAACGGCCCCATGGTTCCGCCAAAGGAGGTGGCGGCAATAAGCTGCCACCTTGGCTTTTTCTTCTGATTCACAGCAAATCAGGCCCCTGGAAAATGCACGTTGTCCAGCATGATATCAAGGATGGTCAAATCCGTTTTTTTCATGCCGGTACGTCCGAGATAACCGATGCTCTGAATCGTCTTTTCAATGTCCTCTTTGATAATTCCGGTGTCCGCTGGATACACCAGCCCATTCATACTCATGTTGTGCGCCATAATAGCTGACTCTACCGCAACAGCAATTTTCGCAGCGCAGGACGCTTTTGCCCCGTCGCAAACAATGCCGGAGGTATTCCCAAGTGTGTTTACGATTGTGCTACAGATTTGGTCATAGGTGCCGCCGTGCATATATGTAATGGCAGCCCCCGCCGCACATGCCGCACTGACCGCGCCACAGAACGCCGACAGGCTTCCTATGTACCGCTTGATGTGAATGGATATCAGATTGCTGACCAAGAGCGCTCGATAGGTTTGCTCCATTTCCAGGCCAAGCTCTCTGGCATACTCAATTACCGGAAGAGAAACTGTAAGCCCTTGGTTGCCGCTGCCGCTGTTGATAACAACCGGAAGGGCGCACCCACCCATGCGGGCATCGGACCCAGCCGCTGCGCAGGCCTTGGCCCGCACAGAAACTGCGGCCCCCTGCGTTTTCAGAAGCATCTTGCCAACCTGTGCACCGTAGCCGTGGGCAAGACCCTCCTGGGCAATTTGCGAATTCATTTCAATCTGATTGTCCAAAACATCTTTTACACGCTCTATTGAGACATTGTTTGCAAAATCCAGAATACCGCGTACCGTCAAAAAAGACTTGTCTACATCCTTTTCCGCCGTGGCGTTATCACCCTGTCGGAAAAGTGTGACGCCATCGCGCTTTACACTTGTGATCCGATTGTGCTTTTTCTCAAGAGTGGCTTCCGCGGTGTGTTCGCCTGAAAACACCACTGCGCGGATATATAAATTTTCCACACCCTCTTCCAAAACGCACTGGACAAAGCCGCTCTTGATTAACGCACCGGCCTGCTTGATATCTTCCGGAGTGACCGCCTCCAGCACCTGCAGCTCCAGATCGGCCGAGTTGGAAATCACCCCCAAAACGCCGGCGACAGCAACGCCCTTCTGCCCACCGGAATTTGGTACAGTAACGCCTTTTACATTTTTGACCACATTGCCGCTGACATGCAGCTCCATTCTGTCAGGAAATTCCCCGAGCGCTTCTCTGGCTTTGGCCGCGACATAGGCCACAGCAATCGGTTCCGTACACCCCAATGCAGGGATCATCTCGCTGCGCAGCAATTCAATATACTTTTTGTACATTTTATTTTCTCTTTTCCTTCATAGGTCTTTTCGTTCAATCAAGTCCAAAACGACCTGAACCAAATTAGCGGCTATGTGGGGCAAAACTGTTGACCGCATTGCAGATGCGCCGCAGCCCTTCTTCCAGAATAGAACGGGGACATGCTAAATTCAACCGAATAAAGCCGTCCGAGTTCTGCACAAACATGTTACCGCCCTCCAGCAGAACCCCTGCTTTATTCGCAAAGAACATTGGTAAATCTTCCGTTGCATTGAAGTATGCACGCAGATCCACCCAAGCGAGGTACGTGGATTCTGAAATTCGATACGCTGCATAAGGCAGCTCCCTCCGAAGGTAGTCCCCAGTAAAGCGAAAGTTTTCGTCAAGATAAACTCTCAGCGCCTCCAGCCACGGCTCGCCCTTCTCGTAAGCCGCTTGTGCGGCGGCTATGCTCAGAGGATTATCAAAATTATAATGCTTTTCCTTCCAAACGCTTCGCAGTTCCTCGCTTCGAATGATTACATTGGACAGCATGGTACCTGCCAGGTTGAAGGTTTTACTTGGGGCCATGCATGTGATCAACCGATCATAATCCGGCATGACCTTCCCCAGCGGTGTATGCCGATCCCCGCCCCGAAGCAGATCGCAATGAATCTCGTCAGAAATGACCCACAGCCGGAAGGTCCGGATTATTTCGGCGAGGCGACAAAGCTCCGCCTGTTTCCAGACACGTCCCGTTGGGTTATGGGGATTGCAAAAAATCAGCAATGTGGATTCCGCGGCTTTCTTTTCCAGATCATCAAAATCAATTGTATAGTATCCTTCCTTCTCTTGCAGATCAGAACATATATATGTTCTTCCCGCGTGATCGGCTGCGTGCATAAAGTATGCATAGGATGGAGTAAAAAACAGAACCTTGTCTTCCGGCGCACAGATATATGCAACCAATTCAAACAACGTAGGAATTACGCCGTTTGACATGACCAGCTCCTCCTGTGGGAAATTCCAGTCATAGCGGCGTTGGCACCAATTTGACACTGCCTGATAATACTCTTTGGAAAAAACGCGAGAATAACCAAGAATACGCCGATTCAAGCGTCCCCGTATCCCATCAAGAATCACTTCCGGCGTAGCAAATTCCATATCTGCCACCCACATCCGTATAAATTCCTCATCCCTATACGGAAAAACCATAGATTCATCAGCGTGGAAAATATAATCACGGAAGCCATCTGTGCTCAGTGCATTTGTTCCCCGACGATCAATAATCTCATCAAAGTTAAACATTCTAAAGGCTCCTCTCTAAAAACGGGTAAATTAAAAATGCCGGGTGACTTCATAGTCAATCACCCGGCATCCTAGATCATAGCTCGGGCGCTGCCGAAAAACGGCAAAGCTTATTCCGCCGCTTCCGGTACGGCAGGCGCCTTCGGCCGCCGGATAAGCTTTGTATACAGCATAGCTGCAAACAAAACATAGCCCACATAAGCCGTGATGGAAGTGGCGGTATTAAGGATCTGCGCAAAGCTGCCCAGCTCGCCGCCCAAAAATGCCACCACAACCAGTACAATGATCAAGATCTTATAGCGCTTGCTGCCTTCCTTGGCAAATGCGCGGGCGCAGGTCCAAGCCAGGGGTGTTGCGGTTGTGAAGATACAGAGCATGGTGATCACCGCGAAGCAGACGCCGATTACCGGGTGTATGCGGTTGCCCAGCAGAATGTTGGGCGCCTGCACGCCGCCAACAAGGGACATATTTGAGACCATGGCCAGGAAGGGAAAGATGCACATGATTAAGTAGACAATGTTGCCGAGAACGAGACCTTTGCTCTGCACAAGCGGAGATTCCTTGCCGTCGGTGACAAGGCCTGCGGCATAGGGAACATTCAGCAGCGCGCCCCAAGAGAAAAACATGATCGCAGCATCCAACCAGCCAGAACCGGCGCGGATCATGTCTGCGGACTTGGCGATTTCGCTGCCGGCTTCAAAACCATCCTGTGCGTTGAAAATGTTCCAAACGGGGACAAAAATGGCAAAGGCGATGATGATGTAAGCCAGTTTCCCGAGGACATCGTTGAACTTCTTCAGTCCGAAATATGCAGTGAACATGATCAGGAGAGACAGGATGCCTCTGCCGACAATGCTGGGCACACCGAACTGCTGTTCAAAAATGGCACCAGCGCCGGCGATCAGCATGGTCAGCATGGCAAAGAAATAGAACATGACATACCAGTAGATCACCTTGCCCAGATATTTGCCGGCATAGAAGGTAAAGATCCCTTCTGTGTCGGGGATGCGATATTTGCGCATATCAAACATGGTGAGGATTGTCATCAGCGCCATGGGAATGATCGCGCAGAATAGTCCGGGCAAGCCCATCTTGCCCCAGGAGCCGAAATACTGAAGAGATTCCTGTCCGGTACCGAATCCGGCACCTACGCAAAAGGCGATATAAGCACCGGAAAATATCAATACTTCTTTCCAGCTCGCTTTTTTGTTACTCATATATATCCCTCCCTATCAATTTGAAAGCAGCCATGAGCAAAACGCAGGAAACGCAGTAATTGCAATGGTTCCCGGCCATGGCTGTTGGACTTATGCCAATGAGGGGATTTTACTTTGTCTTGGCCTTGGACTTCTTCTGCTTGACCTTCTTGGAGTTGCTGCCCTCAGGGTTTGCATCAGGCTCGGGTTTCACTTTGTCATTTGTATCAGCACCGGAAATCCCTGCTTCGGAGAAGGAAGATGTGGGCTGTTCATCCCAGATAACCTGTTCAACTTTTCCCATTGTAGGCTGAGGTTCGGCCTGCTTACTGTCTGTGGCGGGTTCACCAGTTGTATCAGCAAGCAGCTCATCAAGTCGATCCACTACTTCCGCAGGAACAGCAGCCACAGCGGGGAAGATGGAATCGGGATTACTCAGTCCTCCTTCGGGAACTGTGTCTCCTGCGGGTTCTGCTGTGTCTGTTGTGCTGCCTTCACCATGATCTCTGTGATCAGGGCTTCCAGCCTTCTGTACAGACATTTCATCAGCAATGCCAGCAGGGCCGCTGTCAGCATCAGAAAAATGTATGTTTACTCTCATTGAAGCAGCCGCGCACTGATCTCCTGCCCTCCATTTCCGACCGTAAGAGGGCTTCTCACCTATAGTGTCGTTCCATACCCCCCCCAATTTGCCGAATCACTATCTCCTGTTGACTGCAAAACCACATCATTCTAAATTTGGAACATTTGGAACGCTGCGTTCTTTTTTATACTGATCCCTCATCCTGTAATACGTCCCCGCACCGATATTCATTTGCCTGCAAGCTGCGGAAATACTCAACTCATTTGCTTCTATTTTGGTCCGCAATTCCTCAAAAAGCTCTGTGTGACGCTCCCTCTGCGGGGCACTCTTGATCTTACGCCAATAACGGTAGTAGGTTGTCTTCCCAATGCTCATTTTCCGGCAGACCTCCGCTACGGTCATCTGTCGTCTCTCCACAAGGTCGAAGCACCGGTGCAGCTCCTCCATAAACCGAGACAGCCGCGCCGCATCTCCGGTGTTCCGGCCTGTCAACATCGCAAGGTCGGAAAGCACCGCCTGCCAATGGCCTGCCGCCGTGTCAATCTTCGGAGACTTGCAGAGCAAAGTTGCCTGCTGTCGATAGAGGGCAAGTGCCATCTCCGCGAACGCACCGGCTGTGCCGCCCAACTCACCACCCATCTCCACGGTTACACTGTCGCCCGCTCTCACATACGCAAGCAGCTCCCGCAGGATACTGCCGCTCCCATCGACTTCCGTGTAAACTCTGTCAAAACCCTCCGGCGCTGCGCCCTTTCCTCCGCGCCTGTAATAAAACCTCATGCTGCATCACCTCTGCACGGACTGTACCGCACGACCACACCAAAGGCAATGCATCGCTTTCGTTGATGCCGCCAACCCTTCCGAGTGCCGCTTCCGCGTGCCATTCAGAGTGCCATTCCAAGTACCGGCGGCACACGGAATCTGTCCATGACGCGGTTTTTCTCAACCTGCCCCGCAGAAGATGCAAAAAAATCCGGTATCGCTCCAAACGGAACAATACCGGATTTTTGTCTGTTTTCAGCCAATGATGTCTGCAAACGCAGTCACATCAAAGGTTTGCAAGTTTCAAGCCGCTTTGTGAACGCTCAAAAGATCGCTCACATTTCCTTGATCGCAGCCTGCGCGGCGGCGAGACGGGCGATGGGCACACGGAACGGGGAGCAGGAAACATAGTCCAGACCGACCTTGTGGCAGAACTCGACGGAAGCGGGATCGCCGCCGTGCTCGCCGCAGATGCCGAGGTGGATGTCGGGATTGGACTCGCGGCCCATGGTAGCGGCCATCTTCACGAGCTTGCCCACGCCGACCTGATCGAGCTTGGCGAACGGGTCGTTCTCGTAGATCTTCTTGTCGTAGTACGCGCCGAGGAACTTGCCGGCGTCGTCACGGCTGAAGCCGAAGGTCATCTGGGTCAGGTCGTTGGTGCCGAAGGAGA
>OLXV01000070.1_pt1 | contig 45556 bp, 41 predicted proteins | sample 1673481 | NCBI WGS metagenome assembly OLXV01 (sample SAMEA103958113, study PRJEB25191) | human gut metagenome
TTTTTGAAAAAAATAAAATTGCCCCACTTATCTCGCGTAAAAGCAAGACAAACAGGGCATAAAAAAGAGCCTACCATGTATAAAACATAGTAGGCTCTCAAAAAATATGCGATTGTGTTCGGTTTGGTGTACCGATGGTGTAAATTGGTGTAAGTTGCTGGTGTAAACCCGTTCATAACTCAAATTATCGAGAATTATGAAGAATTATGAAGGGTTATTTAGTTCAGGCTCTTCATTGTCGGGAAGAAAATAACATCCCGGATGCTGTCAGCGCCGGTGAGCAGCATGACGCAGCGATCTATCCCGATGCCGAGTCCGCCCGTCGGCGGCATACCGTATTCCAGCGCGGCCAGGAAATCCTCGTCCATCATGCCGGCCTCATCATCGCCGTTGGCTCTGGCCTCCACTTCCTTCTGGAAGCGCTGGCGCTGGTCGATGGGATCGTTCAGCTCGCTGAAGGCGTTGCCCATCTCACTGCGGCAGATGAAAAGCTCAAACCGCTCGGTCAGGCGGGAGTCGCTCGGGCTGCGCTTGGCCAGCGGAGAGACATCCACCGGATGCATGGTGATAAAGGTCGGCTGGATCAGCTGACTCTCCACCTTCTGGTCGAAAGTCTCATACAACGCGTGACCCCAGGTCGGCTCTACGCCGTCCATATCGACGCCGACCGCCTGCGCAGCGGCCACGGCGGCCGCGTCTCCCTCAATATGCATAAAGTCCACGCCGGTATACTGCTTGACCGCCTCCGCCATGGTCAGGCGCGGCCAGCCGGGCGCGAGGCAGATTTCCTCCCCCTGCCAGGAAAGGTCATAGGTGCCCAGAATTTTCTGCGCAGCGGAGGAAAGCAGCTCCTCAAACAGATCCATCATGTCGTGGAAGTCGGCGTACGCCTCATACAGCTCGACCGTTGTAAATTCCGGATTGTGCTTGGGATCCATCCCCTCGTTCCGGAAGATGCGACCCACCTCATACACCCGCTCGAGGCCGCCGACAATCAGCCGCTTCAAGGGCAGCTCGGTAGCGATGCGCATGTACATGTCGATGTCCAGCGTGTTGTGATGGGTGATGAAGGGACGCGCGGTCGCGCCGCCCGAAATGGTGTTGAGAACCGGTGTTTCAACCTCCATATACCCGCGGTCATCCAAAAAGCTGCGCAGGTATTTGATGAAGGCGCTGCGGATTTCAAAATTGCGGCGCACCTCCGGATTGACAATCAGGTCGAGGTACCGCTGACGATAGCGCGTCTCCCGATCGGTGAGGCCATGGAACTTCTCCGGCAAAGGGCGCAGCGATTTGGAAAGCTGCCTGACCTCCTTGCAATGGATGGAGATTTCACCTCTCCGGGTGCGGAAAACAAAGCCCTTGACCCCGACGATATCCCCGATGTCCCATTTTTTAAGGTCGGCGTATGCTTCCTCTCCGATCTCGTCAATCTTGAGGTAGAGCTGAATCCGACCGCTTTTATCGCGCAAATCCATAAAGCTGGCCTTGCCCATGTCGCGCCAGCTCATCAGACGGCCGGCGATGCTGACATCCTGATTTTCCAGCTCGTCAAAATGCTCTACAATCTCGGCCGCGTGGTGGGTCACATCAAATTTGGTAATCTGAAAAGGATCCTTCCCCTCCGCCTGCAGCGCAGACAGCTTATCCCGCCGGATTTTCAGCAGTTCGTTCATCTCCTCCGCCGAAAGCTCGGACGTTTTCTCCGGGGCTTGTGCGTTCTTTCTCTCCTCCGACATTTGACCATCCCTTTCCTGAATAAGTACAAAGCGGACAGGAAACTCCTGCCCGCCGAATCATTTATCGCATAATCTCCAGAATTTTGAATTTCAGCTCACCCTGCGGTGTTTCGGCCACAACCTCGGCACCTGTCCGGCCGCCCAGCAGCGCTCGTCCCACGGGAGATTCATCAGAAATTTTGCCGTTTGCAGGATCGGACTCGGCGGAGCCAACCACCTGATACACGACCTCCTCCTCGAACTCCACATCAAAGACGCGGACGGTCGACCCGATCTCCACCGTGGTGCCGTCGCTGATGGATTCATCTACCATTTTGACGTTTTTAAGCATGGCCTCAAGGTCGGCAATGCGCGCCTCCACCTTCGCCTGCTCATTTTTCGCCTCGTCATACTCGCTGTTCTCCGACAAATCGCCGAAGGAACGCGCAATTTTAATTTTCTCCGCAATTTCCTTACGTTTATGTGTGCGGAGTTCTTCCAGCTCTTCCTCGATTTTTTTAAGGCCGGCCTCCGTCAGCACGATCTGCTTAGCCATTGTTCAAACAACACCCTTTCACAGGATACTGTGCGAGAGCCAAAATCGGCGGATAGGGGGAATTTCCCCGGCGACAGCCGCTTCTCGCATAATAAATATATTATATGCAATCCGCCCTCTTATGTCAAGCAAGAAATTGTGAAAACCAGCCCGCCGACCGAACTTTTCCCGCCCCCTTTGCAAAGGGCGGGGCAGATTTCCCCCGGCGGGAGAGGAAGTCTGCATTTTTCATGCAGCGCCGCCAGCATCTCCAGTGTGGATATCCCGGGAGGAATCCGCTCCAACACTTCTGGAGGCGGCGACAGACACGCGTCGGAGAGATAATACCCGTCATCCTCCGCCCGGCCGAACAGCACGGCGCGCGCCGGCAGAGGCAGACCGCCGGCTCCGTACGGGGCGAGGACGGCCGCCGCCCTTTGCAGCGGGCGCGCGCTTTCGCTGAGGATCGGAGAAACCCCGTAGGACAGCTCCGCCCGCCGGAGGAAGGCCTCATATCTCCGGAGATGGCGGGTGTAAATGATCAGCTGCGGCGTCAGGGGCAAAAGCTGCTCGGCCGTTTGCTGGAGGGTCGCTTCCCGGTCGATCAGAGCCGCCGGGCCGGGCGGCCTCGGCTGGCTTCGCAGCACCTCGCAGAACACGCCGGTCAGGGTGCGTGCATAAAAGGCGGAGGTATCATACCGCCGTATATCAAGCCCGGGCGGCGGCGTAAGGCCGACCGGATAGAGCAGGTGATACCTCTCCCGCCCGAGCAAACGGCAGAGCCGCCTCCAGTTCGGGCGGCCGGGCGGACAGCTGTGGTGAATCAGATAAAACCACTTCTCCCCCGCCGGAATCTGCTCGATCTCAAAACGCCGCAAGCAGCGGCGCAAAAGCGCGCCCGGCCGCCTTGCAGAATCCAAAGTTACAACTGCAAACATGTTTCCCACCGCCTTTGTTACAGGCTATGCAGAAGGGCGGCCGGATAATACGGCGCGGCGTGTATTTTTCCTTGCCGGCGTGCGGCAAAGGCTCTCCCTTTATCCGGCGCGGGTGAAAAAAGCCGCGCCGTCCTGAAAACGCGGCGGTTCGCCGCCTTACTTTCGTTCGCTGAAGATCGCGCCGCCCAGTATGAGCGCCGCGCTGACCATCTGCAGCGGGAGCAGCGTCTCCTTCAAAAAAAGATCCGAAAACACGACCGCCGACAGTGGCTCCAGATAACCGCAGATGGCGACCGTCTGCACCGGCAGCCGGCCGATGGAGGAAAAATAAAAATAGCAGCCGACCCCCGTATTCAGCAGCCCGAGCACCAGAAGCGGCAAAAGGCTTCCCTGCGGGATTTCCATAGCCACGCCCCGGGTCAAGCCCACAAACAGAGCGACCGTCAAAAAACGCCGCGGCCAGCTGCAGCGTGGCGTTTTCAAGCCCGGTGATCTCCTTCGCCTTTTTGTTGCATATAACCATGACGGCGTAGGTCACCGCCGACAGCAAACCGCAGGCAATGCCAAAAACATCTCCCCCGTTCTGCAGCGCCCGGCCATTGACGAGCACCACGCCGACCAGCACCGACAAAAAGCCTGCCATTTTGCAGAGGGTCAGTCTCTCTCCAAAAAGCAGGGGCGACAAAGCCATCACGATCACCGGGCCGCAATGATATAAAAGCGAGGCGATGCTCACGCCGATCCGGCTGTAGGCCTCATACAAAAACATCCAGCTCGCACCCATCCGCCCACACCCCATCTGCTCGCGCCCGTGCCCATACGCACAAAACCCGCGCCAGCTCAAAAAAACTGGCGCGGGTTTTTGCTTCTACCTTATTTCAAAAATCAGTTGTCCGAGGAATGCTCATCAGAAGAATCGGCATCGGTATCCTCGTTTGCAGATTGCCCGGTCGCTTCTTCATCCGTCGAAGGGGTTGTATCCTCTCCCTGCGCGGTGGTTTCGTCCGATTTTTTCTTCGTAAGCTTCGGCAACAGCAGGCATACGACCACGGCCAGAACCGCGATCACTGCGATCACCACAAAAATCATTTTAAAGCTGTCCCCTGTGCGCGGGAACACAAAAGCGGAAGCAAGACGAAGCTGGTTGATCATTCCCATATCTTTACCCAATCCTTTACACTTGTTTTTTTCATTATAGCACACGGAGCGAATCTGTCAACCGCAAAACAAAAGAAGAAAAAAAATATCCCCGGTCATGTCAGAGCCTTTTTCCAGCTTTTCCGCAACGAGAAAAAGCACCCGCTCAAAACGAGCGAGTGCTTTTAATCTTTTTTAGCTATAAGCGATTTTGAAAAATCAGCTTATCTCTTCTTCATGGTCACGAACGCAGCACCAGCAGCGACAACCATCAGAGCGCCAACAGCCAGAACACCAGCATCGCCGGTCTTCGGGTTGGTAGTGGAAGTGGTGGAAGACGGCTTCACAGTACCAGCTTTAGACGGGGTAGAAGTACCAGCTTTAGACGGGGTAGAAGTGCCAGCCTGAGACGGGGTAGAAGTGCCAGCCTGAGACGGGGTAGAAGTGCCAGGATCGGTGGAAGGAGTCTCAGCCTTCTCAGCCTTGGCCAGGACAACCTCGCCAGCAGCGATCTGATCGCCGAACTTGTTCTTATCGAGGTCGCAAGCGTCGACAACAGTCACGGTAGCCTTAATCTCGGTGCCCTCAGCGATGTCAGCAGCAGCTGTAAAACCGATGGTGCCAAGAGTGATATCACCGGTCAGATCAATAGCAGCCTTGCCATCCAGCATGAACTTCGCGCTGTTGGTGGAGCCTTCCGGAGAAGCAGCAGCAGTGCAGTCGAAGCGCACTTTCTCAGTACCGGACAGAGTTTTAAATTCGTACTCAAGTCTGGTCTCACCACCGAGGAAGGTAACCTGCTTATCATCGAACTGAACGTTCAACTCGATACCAGCCATGCCCTTAGCGCCGGTAACCTTATCCGCGTTCTTCAGAACGACCGGAACGAGGATGGTGTCACCTTTAGCATAGCTCTCTTTGACCTGGGTGGTAAATTCGATCGAAGCGCCGTCCGCTGCGGAAGCGACAACACACATGGAAATCGCCATGCAGAGGGCAACAATTGTTGCGAGAATCTTTTTCATTTTGAAATTTCCCCTTTTTAAATTTTTTATGTAGCTTTTGGTTCCGCTACAATCTACCGTCATTATAGCAGATATGCCACCAATGTCAATATCTTTTTAAAAAATTTTTATAAAAATAATCTAACTCACCGGCGCGCAAAACCGATTCAAAAGGCCGCGATCCCTGCTGTATCGGGCGTTTTTTAAAATGAATCAATTATTGGGATTCCCATCATTTGGACGCCGTTTTCTCTCCCCTTCTTCGTTTTTTTCGGCCGTCCGGCAGGCTTTTCCTCCCCCGTTTCGGGCCGCAGAGTGCAAAATCGGCGGCCGACCTCCACCTCAGGAAATGGACGCGCCGTTGACGATGTCCCAGGGATAGGCCGGGTCGCTAAGCTTGATCAGGATGAAATCCTCCGTCTCAATCAGGCAGCCCTCCGCCGGCCAGCAGGGCATCTCCTTCGCCAGATCGACCCCCTGCTGAATCTGCGATGCCTCCGCCGGAAGGACGGTGTACCCCTCCGCATTCAGAAAATCGCGCATACGCGCAATGTTGCCGTTATCCCAGGAGAAAAAGGATCCGCCGGCCGAGCAATCCTCCGGCAGATAGTGGTTCTGCGGCAGCATACCGATAAACACAATCGGCTTTTCGGCGGTGTTCATCCCTTTATCCGCAAGGCGGGCCATAAGCTGCGCCGCCTTTGCCTGATCCTCCGTATACACGCGGTAGCTGCGATAGAAAAAGGCGTTCATGTAAAAGCAGTTCCCCAAAAGCACGCAGGCCAAAAGGCCGCCCGCGACCCACTGCACAACCTCAGTGCGGGGTAGAAGCCGCGCCGTATCCGCAATCAGGAAGGCCTGCACGCCGAGCGACAGCGGAAGCGCCAGCAACGTCCGACCGATCAGGGTCGGCTGCGCAAAGCCAAGCAGCATGGCAAACGGCGCCAGAATCACGGCGGCATAGCCGATCATCAGGCCGGCAGCCCCTCGCCCGTCCCGCTTTTTTATCAGAAGGATGAGGCGGATCAGGAAGGAGGCCGCCGTCAGCACGGTCAGAAGCAGCAGCGCCTTTCCGCCGTAAACGCCTTTTCCAAAAATCACCCGTGCCGCATTGCGAACCGCATCAGCAAAGGCGGAGAGCGGATCCCCCTCCCCCCAGCCGATGAATTTGTTCTCGAGATAAGCGGCCGCACCGGGATGCAGCACGGTGGTGATGTACCGGTTAATCAGGAAATAGGCGCCCACGCCAACCGTGAAAATACCCGCCGACCGGATCAGATTCAGAAAAACCCGTTCTTTTCTTTTATACACCAGCGCGAAGCAGAGATAGGCCGCGATCGCCGCGATATAAACCGTGGCGAAGGCCTGATAAAACGAGGCGCCGGCAAAAAGGAGCAGCGCGGCCAGAATTGCCGCCGGCCAGTGGAATCTGCGAAAGCAGAAGAAGGTCAGCACAGCCGCCAGCGCCGTAAACAGCATGGCGAGCCCCTGCTGCAGGCTGAACATGGAGTAGGACAAAATCTCCCCCACGGCCAGAGGAACGGTTGTAAACACAGCCATAAACATACCGGCCGCCGCACGGGACGCGCCGGGCGCAAAGCGGCTCAGCCCAAAGCAGAGCACCACCCCTCCCGAAAACCAGAAGAGGATGCCGAAAAAATCCCACGCAAAGGGAACATACCGTCCCAGCGGCGTAAAGACCGCGTCAAAAAGATAGAGGCCGAACCTCCCCTGCAGCATCCAGATTTTCTGAATCAGGGCAGGATCGCTGTTGCAGATCCAGGTCTCCTCATCAATCGTTAGGGTATAGTGGGTCAGCATGAAGCCGTAGCAAATCAGCGTAAAGCAAAAGGACAAAATCAAGCCCCAGCGATTTTCATACAAAAAAGATTTTAAAGCAGAAACCGCCTTTGCCGGGGGATATTTCTCCCGGGGCGCCGCAATTTTTTTCATAAACAAAGTCTCTCCCTCTTCTGCCGCAAAGGCAAAACACAAGCGTATTGTATCACGCCGGGTAAAAAAAGGCAAGGCGGAGAGGGATTGAGAAACCGGAGGAAGTGTAGTATACTGATTTTATGGACGCATTTTATTCTACCGGAGAAAGGAGCTATCCCATGTCCGAGCACAAGCAGCCCGAAACCGCCGAGGAGCGGCTGCGCCGACTGCGGCAAAAGGCCATGCGCCTGCCGCTGACGCCCGGCGTATACATCATGCGGGACAAGGGCGGCAATATTATATATGTAGGCAAGGCCAAGGCGCTCAAAAACCGGGTCAGCCAGTATTTCGGAAGTCAGAACAACCACGCCCCGAAGGTACGCCGCATGGTCGAAAACGTCGAGGATTTTGAATACATCCTCTGCGACAGCGAGTTTGAGGCGCTCATCCTCGAATGCTCGCAGATCAAGCAGCACATGCCGAAATACAACATCCTGCTCAAGGACGACAAGGGCTATAACTACATCCGCATCTCGCGCGAGGAATGGCCGCGGATCACCACCGTATTCCATACCGAAAAGGACGGCGCGGAATACATCGGGCCATACAACTCCGGCTGGACGGTCAACAAAACGGTGGAGGAAGCCTGCAAAATCTTCCGCCTGCCGACCTGCGGCAAGGTGTTTCCGCGCGACATCGGAAAAGGGCGCCCCTGCCTCAATCATTTTATCGGGCTGTGTCAGGCGCCCTGCTCGGGAAAGGTTCCGGTCACGGAGTATCGGGAGTCGGTGCGTGCCGCCGTCGATTTCATCAAGGGAGGCGCCTCCTCCTCAGCGGCCGAAATCCGGAAGGAGATGGAAGCGGCGGCCGAGGCGCTGGAGTTCGAGCGGGCGGCCAAGCTGCGCGACCGGCTGCGCGCCATGGAACGGATCAGCCAGAAGCAGAAGGTCATCACCTCCACCTATAAACGGCAGGACGTGATCGCCGTCACCCAGAACCCGACCCAGGCTTGCTTTGCCGTTTTCGTGTTCGAGAACGGGCGGCTGCGCGACTGCGAACGGTTTTTGGTCGACAGCTTCACCGAAGAAGGCGCGGCGCGGGCGGAGTTCCTCAAACGATACTACTCCATGCGTGACGACATTCCGCCCCGGATCGAGCTGGACGCCCCCTGCGACGACGCCGACCTGATCTCCCGCTGGCTGGGAGAAAAATCCGGCCGCGCGGTGCACATCGTCGTGCCGAAGGCCGGCGACCAGCTCCGCCTGGTTGAGATGTGCCGCGCCAACGCGGCCGAATACCTGGCCGAAAAATCCGGCCGCAAAGGGCGGGAGACGGCCGCCCTCGACGAGCTGACGCGGCTGCTCGGCCTGCCGAAGCCGCCGGAGTATATCGAGGCATACGATATCTCCAACACGGCGGGGAGCGGCAACGTGGCCGGCATGGTGGTGTTCGAAAACGGCCGGCCGCTCAAATCGGCCTATCGTAAGTTCAAGATCAAGAGCTTTATCGGGCAGGACGACTACCGCTCGATGGCCGAGGTGCTCGACCGCCGCCTCTCGGAATACGAGGCGCACAAGGAGGAGGGGGGCGGCTTCGGCCGGCTGCCCGATCTGATTTTGCTGGATGGCGGCCTCGGCCAGATGAACGCCGTACGCCCGGTGCTGGAGGCGCACGGACTGGCGGCTCTTCCCCTCTTCGGCATGGTCAAGGACGGCAAGCACAAAACCCGCGCCATCGCGGCGCAGGGCGGCGACATTGTTATCAAGTCCAACCGCAGCGCCTACACCCTGATTTCCACCATACAGGAGGAGGTGCACCGTTTCGCCATCGGCTACCACCGCAAGGTCACTGGCAAGAACACCCTCACCCTCGCACTGGAGGAGATTGACGGCGTCGGCAGGACGCGGGCAGCGGCCCTCCTTCGGCATTTCAAGTCGGTCAAGCGTATCCGGGAGGCCGCCCTGCCCGACCTGCTGAAGGTAAAAGGGCTGAACCGCCCGGCGGCCGAGGCGGTCTATCGCCACTTTCACCCGGAGGAGGATGGAACGCCGGACACCTCCCCCGCGCAAGGCAGAGACGAAACTGAATAAAAGCAATGCAAAACCCCGCAGGGCAGATCTGCTTTAAAAAGCAGACGCACCTTGCGGGGTTTTATAACTCGGTTTATTCAGCTATATAAATCCGGCAGGCCTGAAAACCCTGTTTCGCCCGGCCGATGCAGAAAGCCTCCGGTTTTGCCCAAAGCTTTCAGCCCTGCACAATCCGTGCGCGCAGCGCCACCACGTCAGAAACGGTCAGCTTTCCGTCTTCATCCAGGTCGCCGGCCTCCATCTCCCGCTCGGTGTGCTGGCCGGAGACGATGGCCTGCCGCAGCGCCACCACGTCGGAGACGGTCACGCTCCCGTCGCCGTTCACATCTCCCGGCAGAACCGGCTCGGGTTCGGGCGCAGGCAGCGTCGCAAAGATCGAGGTGAAAATATCCTCCGTCCCGGCGGCCGAGATCAGATCAAACTCCCACGTGCTGGCCCAGACGCCGCCGGTGGTCGCCGTAACCGTAAAGCGGAGGTAGCGGGCCGCGGCTGCCTTGCTCACGATATGCTCCTGCCCGTCGGCGGTCATCCGGAAGGTCTCGGAAACATAGCCGCTCCAGTTCTTTCCGTCGTCCGAAATCTCAACCGTATAGGTCCAGTCGCTCGGTTTTTCAAACAGGATTTTTATCCCCTCAAAGCCGGCCTTCGCCCCAAGGTCGAAGGTGACCGCCTGCGGCTTTGCCTCTCCGGGCGGGCAGTAGCGGGTGTTCCGGTTGCCGTCGATCATGGCGAAGGCCGACTCTCCGACCTCCCCCACCGACGAGGCGGCGCAGAGCTTGCCCTTGGCCAGATTGACAGCGCCGTCCGGGCCATAGACCTTCAGCTCCTTCACCGAGGCGTAGCCCACCCCGGCCGAGTCGGTCAGCAGCAGGGCGATATACCGCGCCTTCTGTTCGCAGTGATCGGTAAAGGCCTCTGCGCTTTCGGTGTTCGCGCTTTTATCGGAAAGAAGTGTCCAGTCTTTCCCGTCGGCCGAGCCGAGAATCCGGTATTTCCAGGGCTGCTGGCTGGGGAAAAGAATTTTCACGCTGTTTACCGTCTGCAATTCTCCCAAATCGACGGCGAGCGCCTGCGGGAAATCCGCCGACCGGGCGACCCAGGCGGTCTCCGCATCGTCGTCGAAGGCGGCCGCCGCACTCTCTCCGACCGAGCGGGTGCTGGTTGCGCCGGCCAGCCAGCGCTTGAAATTCCCGGTGTTGTTGTCCGGCTTCTCCCCCACGAAGACGTAGGAGCTCATGGTGCCCCGGTTGGAGCGGGCGTAGAAGGGGATGGCCTTTACCGTGGCCGAGGTCAGCTCGCCCGCCGTGTTGTAATAATCTCCGGTCGTGGTGAGGGCGACTACGCCGCCGAGCAGATCGGCGTCATAGGCAGCGGTAACCGCTGCCTCCGGCTTTACGCCGAAGCAGAACTCGCCGGTGTTCCAGTTGGCGATGTAAGGGTTATCCGCCTTTTCAAAGCAGTAATTCAGCGGACCGTAAGCAAAGGAAACCATACCTTCGGTATCCTTCACCTGCGGATCGTTATAAACCCGCCGTGCCTCCATCGGGAAGGTAACGGTCACCGTTTCTCCGGATTTTACAGAGAGGACGGCGTACCCCTTCTCCATCGCAAAGTCGGCCGCCTTGCCCTCGAGAAGCAGGGTAACCCGCCCCGCATCAACCCAGTCGGGAATGCGGATATGCAGGGTGGTATCTCCCCCCTCGACCCGAAGGGTGGAGCTGCCGCCCCAGGGCATCTCGCTCTCCTGCACGAGGGTCAGCCCGTCAAGCTTCAGCCGGCTTGAGGCAAACTGGTTTACATAAATTTCTGTATCGGTATAGGAGTAGAAATAGGTCGGCATTTCGGAGTAGAACTTGAGAAACATCGGCGGGCAGCAGGGGGTATAATCAATCCACTCCCACCGGGAGGGGTTGATGGCGGTCAGCGGCTGGACATAGTAGAAGCTTTTGCCATCCTCTCCCGCGCAGCCGAGGACGCCGTTGTACATATATTTTTCCACCGTGTCGGCGTACTTCGACTCACCGAAGGTCAGACCCAGATACCCGCTGAAAAAGCCCATGGCCACCTGGGCGCAGGTCTCACAGTAGCCGGTGTTGGGCAGATCATAGTCGGGGCCGTAAGCCTCCTCCGCCCCGCTGACGCCGACGCCGCCGGTCACATACATCTGCCTTTCGGAAATGTGGTCGTAGAGGGTTTTGGCCGCGGAAATGTAGTTCAGGTTGCCAAACTCTCTGCCCGCGGCGGTCATGCCGGTGTAGAACAGGTTGGCGCGCACGGCGTGGCCGGTGCCCTCGGTCTGCTCATAATACACGGCGTGATCCTGTGCATAGGTGCCGTAGCTGGTGCCGTTCACCCGTCCCTCGTAAACGCCGCGGTTCTCGATCCAGAATTTCACCAGATCGGCATACTCGTTTTCATCAATATCCAGCGGATAGTCGGGGTGATAGCCCTCGATCTTCGCCTTGAGCGCCGGCTCGTCGCGGTACAGCATGTAAAGCTTTAAGAGCATCTCCTCCGGCCCCTCGTGGGAGGGAACCATGTTGATCTTGGGGCTGCCGTCCGCCTTTTCACCGTAGCCGTAGTTGTCCACGATAAACTCGGCAAAGCGGGTGGTCACAAACAGCAGGCGGAGGCTGGCCTCACTCCCCTTTGTCGCCTTGTAGTAATGGACGGCCGCCTCGCTCATGCAGCCGAAGTTGTAGGCGTCGTGATACTCCCGCGCGTTGCCGGTCTCGTCAAAATATAAGCCCGGTTTGTCCCGCATGGCGGCCGTGCTGAGATAGCCGGTGTCGCTTTTCAGCGAAGCGGCGTAGATCCGGTCGATATAGCCGTCAATCTGCGCCTCGATCGCCGGGTCGCGCTGCACCCGCAGAAAGTCGGAGGCACCGCGGATCGTCTCAAACAGCAGGCCGTCGTTCCAGGGACAGGTTCTTGTCGAAACGCTGGTACCGTTCGCCACATTGTCGAAGTTCTGCAGCGTCCCGCTTTTCTCCAGATTGTCAAGCACATGCTTGACGGTGGTCGTGCGGAAGAGGTCGAGCTTCTCCTTCCAGAAGCCGCCGGTTACCTCCACCTGTTCAACTTGGGGCTGTTTCAAATCCATTACATCCACATCCAATTCTGCAATTTCAATTGTAAAGGTTTTCTGCCGGCCGGCCTCCCCCGCCGTGACCGTCGCCGTCCCGGGGATGGAGGTCGCCTGCCTTACCTCGCTTTGGAGATTGAAGTTCGCGGTGACCTGCGGGATCTCAGTCGTTCCCTTGTCCACCGTCCAGCGATAGGTCGTGATCTCCTCACTGAAGGGACGAAGCGGCTCGCCATCGACGAGAATCTCCCCCTCCAGATTCAGGCTGGAGGCAATGGCGATCCCCCACTTTTCGGAAAGATAGGCGTTTACCGCCGCGGTCTCCTCTTCGGACAGGCCGCGGTCAAAAAGGAGAATTTCGCAAATGTCGCCGTCGATGCTCCACGCCTCCCCGTTCGCGCCGCGTCCGCCGATGAAAACCGGGTCGTCGCAGGCGCTCGCCGCAGGGGCGGAGGCGGTGCTGGTCAGGCCGCCGAGCGCCTTTCCGTTGATATACAGCTGGCCGTTTCCGCCCGCCTTTGTTCCGCCCAGAATATAGCTGACGTCGACATCCATCGCATGGTCGCCGCCGACATAGTCGTGATACCCCGCCGCGTCGTGCCAGCCGAAGTTCAACCCGCCGCCGCTCAGATTAAAATACCAGCTGTGGTGGTAAGGCGCGCTCAGCTGCAATTTTGAAAAAATCTGATTGCTGTCGGCCGTTCCCTCCATCCCGTTCAGGTTGGTGACGGCAAAAATGGAGTAGTCGGAAAGATTCACCGCACACTGCAATTGCAGATAGGCCTATTTCCCCAACCGAACCGCCGGCTTTTGGTTCACCTTCCCGGCGGAAACACAGGTCGGCCGGCGGGAGGCATCGCTCTGCCTTGCGTCGAGCGTTCCCTCCTTCGCCCGGTTGGGCCAGAGGCTGACCGCCGCGCCGTCGGCCAGATCAAGGTCGGCCGCGTCATACCAGCCGAGCAGGCCCTCCATCTTCTCGGGCGAAAAGGCGTCCGCATCGCTTCCGGCGGCCGGGACAATGCCGCCGACCGTGCCGGGCAGCAATGCCGCAGACAATAAAAGACTCACAAATTTCCGCATAACATCCCCCTCCCACATTAACGTTAATGTTCGATCATGGAATAAGGATAGCACATAATTGCACCGTTGTAAAAGGGACGTGAGAGATTTTTTTGTGCAGAATGCACGGATGTGCATGAAAAAGTGAGCGGTCGGGCAGCCTCTTATCTGCGGCGGGGCAGCCGCTCTTTTCTCCGAAGCCTATATACCATAATGTAAGAGAGAGCGGCAAGGCAGGGCATATGCAGCCGGAGGCCTCCCCTTTTTTTGCTCTGATCTGACCGACGATGAAAACTCAGGTGTGCGGGCGGGCGGACGAACGGGCAACCGGACAACTGGACAACTGGACGACCGGATGACTAAACGGCCGGATAAGCGACCGAACAAACGGACAGCCGGATGGATGAAGGTCTCGCGCTGCCCGGTCGCAGGACGGACGACCAATTGAAGGCCTCGCCGCACGATCGCGGGATGGCTGGCCGAGCGAAGGCCTCCCGCCGCGTGCGAAGCCGCCTCTCGGTGAATGGAGGCAGATGCCCCCTTCCTTTGCGGCACGAGGTTTTTATTGACATCCAACGTAAGGCGGGGTATAATAGCCTGTAGATTTTGGCATGTCTTTGCCGCAGAATTCGGGGCGGGGTGACGGCTCTCTCCGGGCGGCGGACATGTTATGAAGGACGGCCCTCCGCGCGGGGAAATCAGCGCTTATCCCGCCTCCCTTTCTCCCTCAATTCATCTGCGGACAGTGCCTCCTTCGGGCAGGATATTTTTATGCCGCTGTGGTGAAATCGGCAGACACAAGGGACTTAAAATCCCTCGCTGGAAACAGCATACCGGTTCAAGTCCGGTCAGCGGCACCATATCGAGCGTCCTTAACCAACCTGAAGGTTGGATGAGGACGCTCGATTTTTTCTGTTCTGATACGGTTTTTTAGAAGGGAGCGGGCAGCGGCCTGCTCCTTTTTATTATGCCGCCGTCGGCGCGGGGAGGGCGGTTTGCGATGGCGCTTTTGCTCAACCATCCCGGGTGTCAGGCAGACGTCACGTGCCCGGCAGTCTATCTTCTCCCGATCCGGGCGGCGTTTCTCCTCCCGTTTCTGACGGCGTATCTTCTCCCATTTTTCATGCATTTTCATTGTGCTGCCCCCCTCCCCCCGGACAGCAGTCATCGCGCAGTCTTTAACTGTTTATGCCTATAGGTCACTGATAATTGCATTTCACACCCAAAAAACGACATTTCGCACAGTATCTCCCTTTATCCGTGACAATATGATAAGATAAGGCCAGAATTTAAAATAGGTTATTTATAGCTTTCGCGGAGTTTGCCCCTCTGCGAAAAACGGGTGCACACCCGAAAATACTGCCGGTGCAAAAGCGATGGAGAGGCAGTATCGTCATGCATTTGTGTGACAAATAGTGCCGCAGCGAGACAAATAGTGCCATGACGGCATGATCAGCGGCGGCACGAATCACAAGCGAGGCAGAAGCGGATTGGTATTTAAAAGCATATCTCCGGAGATATGTCGAGCATATGCTGCAAAACCTGGACGCGGAATCGGACGATACAAGCCGGGAGGACGGCAGGTTCGTCAACTACACCGAATCCTCCGCGCACACGGAGGGCATCGGCAATGTGGGGCAGGCCTGCGAAATCCCGCCGCAGACCTTCAGCGGGTTCACAGTAAGGGAAACAGCCATGGTGCGCAGCGGAGACGGAGCTGAAAGCGACACCGATCTTGTCAAGACGGGTACGAACAGCCTGTATTTCAGCATAACGGTATCGAAGGACGGCACAGAACTGTATATCTTTTATACCCGAAAAACGCAGGAGTACAAGATTTATTACCTGGAATACGGCACGGACATCAGCGACCTTAAATCGCTGACCATCTCCTCAAAAGGGGCGCTGGACATCAGCGGGCCAAGAACCGCAAAATTCGGCACTACGGTAACGGTAACGGCGGAGAAGGCATATTCCGGAATGACCTGCGTTTCCGCCCTGACGCAATCCATACTGATCCGGTCGAATGACGATCAAAACTATATCATCTTCTACTACGCGCCCGTTCAGAGGACGATCGAATACAGGGTCTGGGCATATGGCGGAGGAACGCTGGACATCACGATCGAGGTCTTTAACGGAGAGACGGCCGCGATAAAAGGCTCTACGCCGACGGCGCTGAACGGCTATGCGTTCGGCGGCTGGTATCTGGACGCGGACTGCACGGTGCCGGCGGACGGCCGGGGCAAAATTGACGAAGCCACAAACCATCTGGATCCGTACAGCGAACAGCTTACCGTGATGCCGGAGGTAAATGTGTTTTACGTCAAGTTCATCCCGATCAGCGGATCGCTGACGATCACCCGCCAAAACGGAGAAGCGGATGAAAGCAGCGGCACGCAGGTGTTCGTTTATAAGATTCAATCGAAGAACGATCCGAGCTATGTAATCTATGTTACGACAGCGGGCAACGGAAGTGCAACCGTCAAGGATCTGCCGTGCCGGGAATATACCGTTGAGCAGCAAAACGACTGGTCGTGGCGTTACGAGGATAAGGTGCAGGATGTTTCCGAAAAAAACGGGCGGGACGGATGTATTCTTTGACACCGACGCCTCCCGGAACCACTGGCTTAGCGGGAACAGCAAACGGATAACAAACCAAAAGATCACAAACCAGAGGGGGTGACGCCTGTATGCCGAAAAAACGGAGGAAATGGATCATTGTGCTTGCGGTGCTGGCCGCGCTTTCCGCGATAGGCGTTACCCTCGGCTTTATGTTCAAAAAAAACAAACGCTGTCAACACCTTTATTCCCGCGCAGGTTTCCTGCACCGTGCACGAAATGCTGGACGATGCGGAGGTTACCGACTCGTACGCCTCGGGCAATAAAAAGTCGGATATCCAGGTTCAGAACACCGGAAATGTTCCGGCATATCTGCGCGTGCGGCTGGTTTCCTACTTTGTCGACGCCGAGGGCAGCATCTCGGGAGCTGAACCCTCCGTTTATCCGGAGATTACGCTGAACAGCGGATGGCTCGCGGGAGAAAATCACACATACTATTACACAAAGCCGGTTGAGCCGAACGGCCTCACCCCCCGTATTGTGCGAGCCTTTTACGCTTTCGGAAAAAAGCACCCGGAACGGAGAGGACGTGTATACCGTGTATCAGGTTGTGGAAGTATCTGCCGAAGCGATTCAGGCAGCGCCCGCCTCAGCGGCGGAGGACAACTGGGCTGTGACGGTGACGGATGGGATGATCACAGCAGTGGGATAACCGTACCGCGGCAGGCCCTTTTCGGCTGCGGCGCGAAGGCGGCGTTCCGGCTGCTCCGGTTATATTGCCCCTCGCCTCCCCCGTGCAAAGGCCGCAGATAATCACCGGATATTGAGCCGTGACGGAATTTTAGATTCCGCCACGGCTTATATTTATGTGTACGCCGCCTCTATCTCGTCAAATTCGGTTGAAAAAAATGGTTTTTATGTTATACTGTAACCTGTAAGTTTTTACCCGGCCGCAAGCCGCGAACAATCCTTGAAAAAGGCGGGCTGTGCCGCCTTACGAAATGGCAAAGGGAGGCACGCGGCCGGCGGCCTCTCCCCCACTTTTCCGACCGAGGGGAGCGGCTTTTGCCGGATGCATTTTCGCCTGTGCATTTTTGCATCTGCGGGGCACGACGCGCGGCAGGCTTTTGGCGGGTAAAGCGGGAAAGGAGGTCGGTCTCATGCGCAGGGCAAGGCGAAGCGGCGGCTTTTTTCTCTGCCTGCTGCTGAATCTTTTCCTGAATCCGGAGGGGATGATTCCCGCCGCGATTCTGCTGGTTCTGCATTTCTGGCTCGGCTGGTCTTTCTGGTGGGCGGTGCTTGCGCTGGGGCTCTGGATCCTTTGGATAACCCTCCGCACACTGGTCCTGAGCTGGGCAAACCGCTGCGGAAACACGCCGGACCGACCGACCGAGAACAAAAACCCCTATTCAGCGGGAAAACAGGCAAATCGTAAGTAAACATTTCGGCCTCGAGCCGACAGCAAAAAAGGATATAAGGAAGGGAGATCAAGAACAATGGGACTCATCAAAGCGGGAGTAGGTGCGTTGGGAGGCACACTGGCCGATCAGTGGAAGGAGTTCTTCTACTGTGAAGCGATGCCGAAGGAGGTGCTGGTGACCAAGGGACAAAAGCGGGTCAGCGGCCGATCCTCCAACACCAAGGGCAGCGACAACATCATTTCAAACGGGTCGGGCATTGCCGTCGCGGACGGTCAGTGCATGATCATCGTGGAGCAGGGCAAGGTCGTGGAGGTCTGCGCCGAGCCGGGCGAGTTTACATACGACAGCTCTACCGAGCCGTCGATCTTCTCCGGCAGCCTGGGTGAAGGCATCAAGCAGACATTCAAAACCATCGGAAAGCGCTTTACCTACGGCGGCGACACCGGAAAGGATCAGCGCGTCTACTACTTCAACACCAAGGAGCTGATCGACAATAAGTTCGGCACGCCGAACCCCATTCCGTTCCGCGTGGTGGACAGCAAAATCGGCCTGGATGTAGATGTTTCGGTGCGCTGCTCGGGCGTGTATTCCTATAAAATTGCAGATCCGCTGCTGTTCTACACCAACGTTTGCGGCAATGTCGAGCAGGAGTATACCCGTGACGAGCTGGACGGCCAGCTGAAAACCGAGTTCATCAGTGCGCTGCAACCGGCCTTCGGCAGACTCTCCGACATGGAGATGCGGCCGAATCAGATTGTCAGCCACAACACCGAGCTGGAGGAGGCCATGAACACCGCCCTCTCGGCCAAATGGGGAGAGCTGCGCGGCCTTACGGTGGTCAGCATCGCGCTCGGCTCGGTCACGCTGCCGGACGAGGACGCTGAGATGATCAAGCAGGCGCAGCGCACGGCCATCATGCGCGATCCGACCATGGCGGCGGCCACCCTCGTCGGCGCGCAGGCGGACGCCATGAAGGCAGCCGCCTCCAACGAGGCGGGCGCGATGACCGGCTTTATGGGCATGGGCATGGCGATGAACGCAGGCGGCGGCATGAACGCGCAGAATCTGTTCGCCATGGGACAGCAGCAGCAACAGAACGCGCCTGCGGCGGCCCCCGCGGCGCCCGCTACCGAAGGGTGGAAATGCGCCTGCGGCGCGACGGCTACCGGAAAATTCTGCCCCGAATGCGGCGCGAAAAAGCCGGAGCCGGTGCAGGCCGGCGCCTGGAAGTGCAAGTGCGGCGCGACGGCCACCGGAAAATTCTGCCCCGAGTGCGGTTCGCCGAAGCCGGCGGACGAGGAGGGCTGGACCTGCTCCTGCGGCGCGGTGAACAAGGGCAAATTCTGCCCCAACTGCGGCGCAAAGAAGCCGGCCGGCGTACCGCAATACCGCTGCGACAAGTGCGGCTGGGAGCCGGAAAAAGGCACAACGCCGCCGAAATTCTGCCCGGAGTGCGGCGACCCGTTTGACGACGGCGACATCGTCGGATGAAGCGAGCGGTGATCCTGATAGCGGCCGGTGCGGCGCTGCTGCTTTGCGCCGCGCTGCTCTACCGTCATTTCACCCGGAGCAAACAGGCGGAAACTGCCGGATGGCCGGAAAGCCCCTCCCCCTCTGCGGCGCTGCTGCAGGCGGTGCCGGACACGGCGGAGCTGTACTCCTTTTTCTGGAATCAATCGGGCGAAAATGCCGACGCCTGCTTTACCTTTTCCTTCGGCACGGCACAGGAGGATAGATCGGCGAATGGGCATTATCTGAACTGCACCTTTCAAACGCCGGACGGCGAAGCGGTGGAGCAGAAAGATCTGCCGATTTCGGAAGAATGCTGGCACGAGCTGGAAACGGCACTGCGGCCGCTTTCTCTGCCGTCCTACGCGCCGCCCGACCCGAATCTTCTGGACGCTGCCGACAGTTGTGTGGAGATCTGCTGGACGGAAAACGGCAGCCGCTTTACAAATCGCTATAACGGCGAATATGCCCACGAGCTTCACGCTTTTCTGATGACATACATCGGGCAGATCGCCAATTGAAAAAAACACAATCGGCCTTCCTTCAAAAGGCGACCGAGTGAAAGGGGAACAAAACATGCCAACCTTGCAGGAATACAAATGCCCCTGCTGCGGCGGTGCGATCGCCTTTGACAGCACCCTGCAGAAGATGAAGTGTCCCTACTGTGACACCGAGTTCGATATGGAAACGCTGGCAAGCTACGACGCCGGGCTGCAGCAGGAAGCGGACAGCATGGAGTGGGAAGCCTCCGCCGGCAGCGAGTGGCAGGCGGGCGAGACCGAGCATCTGCGCTCCTATGTCTGCAAGTCCTGCGGCGGCGAGATCGTCGGGGATGAGAACACAGCGGCAACCTCCTGTCCTTTTTGCGGCAATCCGGTCGTGATGATGGGGCAGTTTTCCGGCGCGCTGAAGCCCGACCTCGTCATCCCGTTCAAGCTGGATAAAAACGCGGCCAAGGCGGGACTTCAGAAGCATCTGACCGGCAAGCGGCTACTGCCGAAAATTTTCAAGGATCAGAATCATATTGATGAGATCAAGGGCGTCTATGTCCCGTTCTGGCTGTTCGATACCGACGCGGACGCGCAGGTGCGCTACCGCGCGACCAAGGTACGGAGCTGGAGCGACAGCGACTACAATTATACCGAGACCAGCTTTTTCCAGGTGCATCGGGACGGCACCGTCGGTTTCGAGCTTGTGCCGGTAGACGGCTCCTCCAAAATGCCGGACGATTTGATGGAGTCGATTGAGCCGTATGATTTCTCCGACGCGGTGGATTTTCAGACGGCCTATCTCGCCGGATATCTCGCGGACAAATACGACGTGGACGCCGAGCAGAGCACGGCGCGCGCCAACGAGCGGGTCAAAAAATCCACCGAGGAGATTTTTGCCTCCACCGTACAGGGCTACGCCAGCGTCCAGACGGAGAGCAGCAGCATCCAGCTGCACGGCGGTAAAGCAAAATACGCGCTCTATCCCGTCTGGCTTCTGAACACCACCTGGAACGGCGGCAAGTATACCTTCGCCATGAACGGACAAACCGGAAAATTTGTCGGCGACCTTCCCGTGGATAAGGCAGCGGCGCGCAAATGGACGCTGGGGCTGTCTGCGGCGCTGAGCGTCGCCGTCTACGGCGTAGTCTGGCTGCTGCACATCATGGGAATACTGTAAGGAGGGGGAAGAACGATGAAACAGAAAATTACCGCAGTTTTATTTGCTTTTCTCCTCTGCCTTTGCACGGCGGTTCCCGCACTTGCGGCCGACGCGTACCCCCGCCTGGATGACGAGGCCGGCCTTTTGTCCGACATCGAAGCGCAGGCGCTCCTCGAAAAGCTTGACGAGATCAGCCTCCGGCAGAGCGTGGACGTTGTCGTGGTGACGACGCCCGACCTTGGCGGATATGATACGCCTGTCGAATATGCCGACGACCTCTACGACTACCGCGGCTACGGCTACGGCTCGAGCAAGGACGGCCTTCTTCTGCTGATCAGTATGGAAACGCGCGACTGGTACATTTCCACCTGCGGGTTTGGGATCACGGCCTTTACCGACGACGGCATCAAATACATCGGCGAGCAGATCACGCCCTATCTTTCGGACGGCGATTATGCCGGCGCGTTCGACACCTTTGCCGATTTGTGCGATACATTTATCACGCAGGCCTACACCGGCGAGCCTTTTGATCAGGACAACATGCCCCGTCAGCCGCTTTCGCTGATCTGGATCCCGATCTCGATCGGCCTCGGTATAATACTGGCGCTGATCGTTGTCGGCTGCATGAAGTCCAAGCTGAAAACCGTTCGCTCTCAGGCCGCGGCCAACAGCTATTTAAAGCAGGGCAGCCTGAACATCACCAACAGCAGCGACCTCTTCCTCTACCACACCGTCACCCGCACTGAGATCCCGAAGAACAACGACTCCGACGGCGGCAGCTCTACCCACACTTCCTCCTCCGGCACGACCCACGGCGGCGGCGGCGGTAAATTTTAAGAAGAGGCTTTCGCAGCCCTCTGATTCACATTCCACTTTGAAAAATGCAAAACCCTACATGGAAGAGAGGCCCGGTAAAACTCCGGGTCTCTTTTTTTGGTGCGACCCGTGCAGCAAATTTTAAAATGCGGACAAAGCGCCGGGGGGCGCTTTCGCAAATTCACAGCAAATGGCAGAGTATGATACCCTCGGCATCGGGAATGGACATGCTTTCCGGCGGTGCCCTTGATGTGTGCGCCCTCCGCTGTCCGCCTCGTTGACAAACGATTCCCGCCCGAGTATAATACCGATGGGTGAGTACCTGCCGGCAGTTAGGCTAAAAAAGCCTGACTGCTTTTTTGTACCGGCCGAATAAATCTGGAGGAAGTCTTGCATGAATATTACCGTCTATCTTGGCGCCGGAGAGGGGAACGATCCGTGCTTACAAAAAGCGGTTCAGGAATTGGGAACATGGATTGGAAGCGGCAAAAACACGCTGATTTACGGCGGATCCAAATCCGGATTGATGGGCACAATCGCCGACAGCGTTTTGGACGCCGGAGGCGAGGCGATCGGCGTCGAGCCGCAGTTTTTCATTGAAAGTGAGTTCCAGCACGACGGCCTGACAGAGCTGATCGTGACCACGGACATGTCCGAGCGCAAGAACAAAATGATCGAATTGGGAGATGCCTTTATCGCCTTTCCCGGAGGGACCGGCACGCTGGAGGAAATCGCAGAGGTCATGTCAAAGGTGTCGCTGAACCACCTGAACGCGCCGTGCATTCTTTACAATTTGAACGGCTACTATGACGCGCTGAAAACGCTTCTGAATCACATGATCGAAAAAGGACTCTCCTCCAAAAAGCGGCAAGAGGGAATCTATTTTGCCGAAAACCTCGAAGAGATAAAGCGGATTTTAAAATGCGTATAAGCCGATTGGCGGCAGAGGGACAGTCGCTCCCCTCTGATAACGACATTTTGTAATAGTCTGCGACCTCCGCAAAGGGAGAAGGCGCGCACATCGCCCAAACGCCCCGGTGACAAAACGGAGGTCCTAAATGAAGCTTTTACTGGTTGAAGATGAAAAACGAATGGCACAGGCGCTGTGCGAAATTCTGCGTCAGGAAAAATACGACGTCGATTGCTGCTACGACGGAGCCTCCGGATTGGACGCGGCGGAAAGCAAAATCTATGATATTCTGATACTGGATGTAATGCTTCCAAAAATGAACGGCTTTGAGATTGCGCAAAAGCTGCGAAAAAGCGGAATACACACCCCGATACTGATGCTCACCGCCAAAGCCGAGCTGGACGACAAGGTAACCGGCCTCGACAACGGGGCCGACGACTATCTCACCAAGCCGTTCATGACGCGGGAGCTTCTCGCCCGGCTGCGCGCGCTGCTGCGGCGCAACATCGACACACCCGACGGCAGCCTGAGATTCGGGGACATCTCCCTCGATAAAAAGGCTTATGAGCTGTGCTGCACCACCACCGGCCAGAGCGTCCGATTGAGCGAGAAGGAGTGGCGGATCCTCGAATACCTCATCGCCAACCAGAACCAGATCCTCACCAGAGAGCAGCTCGCCGTCAAAATCTGGGGCTACGAAAGCGACGCAGAGTACAACAACGTGGAGGTTTATATGTCCTTCACACGCAAAAAGCTCGCCTTTGTCGGCGCAAAAACCGAAATCAAGGCGGTCCGGGGCGTCGGCTATGAATTGAGGTGCGACCATGTTTAAAAAATCGAGGGTCAAAATCATCCTTTCGGTCATGGCGGCCATCACCCTCCTCTTATTCGGAACGCTCGCCATCATCCTCGGTACAAGCTATGCGCAGATGTCCACCGACAACCAGCGTATGCTCGAGCAATACGCGCGGGATTATCGGATCAACGACGCAGAAATGGGAGATATGCCGAGCGACCCGAACGGCGCTTCGGCCGAGAACGCCCCGCCGAGGCCCGACACCCCTCCCCCGGAGGCGCTGCACAAATTCGACGTATCCACCTTCTACTCGGTCGCGATGGCCGAGGACAAAACGGTGCTGAAACTGGATAACGAATCGGGAAACCTCTACTCCGACGAAACGCTTGAGGTGTATGCCGCCGAAATCATGGACGGCGACGCGGTAAGGGGCAGGATCGGCAGCCTCTATTATCTGAAAACGGAAAAAAGCGGCTACACGCTCGTTGCCTTTATCGACAATGCCGTTATGCAGGGCAGCATGGCGACCCTCTTCCGCAACACGCTGCTGTTTGGAGGCATCGCCGTAATCGCGGTCTTTTTCGCCTCTATTTTTCTCGCCAGACGCATCATCTCCCCCTTGGAGGAGAGCTGGGAGAAGCAGAAGCAGTTCATCTCCGACGCGGGACACGAGCTGAAAACGCCGGTCTCGGTCGTCAGCGCCAACGCGGAGCTTCTGTCGCGGGAGATCGGAAGTAACCAGTGGCTCGCCAATATTCAGTATGAAAACGAACGCATGGGCAGCCTTGTAAAGCAGCTGCTGGAACTGGCCAGAACCGAAAACGTCGCGCCGCAGACCGAGCGGCTTGATTTCAGCCGCCTGGTTTCAGGGGAACTGCTCCCCTTTGAAAGCGTCGCCTATGAGCAGGGGCTGGAGCTGCGCGCCGACATTGCCGACGGCCTTGCCGTGGACGGAGACGCCGGCCGCTTAAAGCAGCTTGTTTCCATCCTGATTGACAATGCGATCCGCCACAGCGAAAACGGCCGGGCGGTAGAGGTTCTTTTGCAAAGCGAGCACGGCTTTGCAAGGCTTTCGGTGACAAACGACGGGAAGGAAATTCCAAAGGAGCAGCAAAAGCATATTTTCGAGCGCTTTTACCGGGTGGACTCCGCAAGAAGCGACGACGGGCATTTCGGGCTGGGACTGGCCATTGCCAAGGCGATCGTCGATGCCCACAAGGGAAAGATCGGCCTCTCCTGCCGGGATGGAAAGGTGGAATTCTCCGCCCTGCTGCCCTTGCAGAAATAGCCTTTTTTCCTTTGCCCCGCCGGCAGAGTCGGCCACTCCCCCCCTCCTCCCTCCGGAGGAAGCGGAGGCCGCCCCGCCTCTCCCAATACGCCTTTGGCAAAGGGGGACAAGTGCCTCTCCCCCTCTTCTTTCACCCCTTTGTCCGGTCGCTGCAATTTGCGGAAATTTCTGTTTCCCGACTTGACTTGACGCGGCCGGATACTTATAATGAAAAATAGCATAAAAAACCTCCTGGATTTCAGCTTGTTTTGTCTGTTTGTTAAAATTTTATCGAAACGACGACTTTGACTGTTGACATGCAGAGAAAGGTGTGTTAAATTATTAACAAGCAAGAAATCTAATCCCTGAAAATCTATCAGTTAGGAGAAGTTGACATGAAAGAAAAAACTTACCCGATTGTAGACAGTGTGGAAACACTGGAGGCCGCAATCGCCCGCGTCCGCAAGGCGCAGGAAAAGTTCGCGACCTACACCCAGGAGCAGGTGGACAAAATCTTCAAGGCGGCCGCAATCGCCGCTAATAAGCAGCGCATTCCGCTGGCCAAGATGGCGGTTGAAGAGACCGGCATGGGCGTTGTGGAGGATAAGGTTATCAAGAACCACTATGCTGCCGAGTATATTTACAACGCATACAAGAACACCAAAACCTGCGGTGTGCTGGAAGAGGACAAGGCTTACGGCATGAAGAAGGTTGCCGAGCCGATCGGTCTGATCGCGGCAGTCATCCCGACCACCAACCCGACCTCGACCGCCATTTTCAAGACGCTGATTTCCCTGAAAACCCGCAACGGCATCATCATCAGCCCTCACCCGCGCGCCAAGCTGTCCACCATTGCGGCAGCCAAGGTTGTGCTGGAAGCGGCTGTGGAGGCCGGTGCGCCCGAGGATATCATCGGCTGGATCGACGTTCCGAGCCTCGACATGACCAACCTGATCATGAAGGAGGCCGACACCATCCTGGCAACCGGCGGCCCCGGCATGGTCAAGGCGGCCTACTCCTCCGGTAAGCCGGCACTGGGCGTCGGCGCGGGCAACACCCCGGCCATCATCGACGACACCGCCGATATTCTTCTTGCTGTCAACTCGATCATTCACTCCAAAACTTTTGATAACGGCATGATCTGCGCTTCCGAGCAGTCGGTCATCGTGCTGGATAAAATTTACAACAAGGTCAAGAAGGAGTTTGCCGACCGCGGTTGCTACTTCCTGAAAAAGGACGAGCTGGACAAGGTGCGGAAAACCATCCTCATCAACGGCGCGCTGAACTCCAAGATTGTCGGACAGTCGGCCTTCAAGATCGCCGCGCTGGCTGACGTCAAGGTTCCCGAAACGACCAAGATCCTGATCGGCGAGGTTGAGAGCGTCGAGCTGAGCGAGGAGTTCGCACATGAGAAGCTCTCCCCTGTGCTGGCCATGTATAAAGCCAAGACCTTTGAGGAGGCCATGGACAAGGCCGAGCATCTGATCGCCGACGGCGGCTACGGCCACACCTCGAGCGTATATCTCAACGCCGTGACCGAGACGGCCAAGCTGGATGAGTTCCAGGAGCGGATGAAGACCTGCCGTATTCTGGTCAACACGCCTTCTTCTCACGGCGGTATCGGCGACCTCTACAACTTCAAGCTGGCGCCTTCCCTGACCCTCGGCTGCGGCTCCTGGGGCGGCAACAGCGTCTCCGAGAACGTTGGGGTCAAGCATCTGCTCAACATCAAAACAGTCGCCGAGAGGAGAGAGAACATGCTGTGGTTCAGAGCGCCTGAAAAGGTATATATCAAGAAAGGCTGCCTGCCCGTCGCCCTCAGTGAGCTGGGCACGGTTATGCACAAGAAAAAAGCTTTCATCGTAACCGACTCTTTCCTGTACAACAACGGCTACACCAAGCCGATTACGGACAAGTTGGATGAAATGGGCATTCAGCACACCACCTTCTTTGACGTTGCGCCCGACCCGACCCTCGCCTGCGCGATGGCCGGCGCTGCACAGATGCGTGCGTTCGAGCCTGACTGCATCATCGCCATCGGCGGTGGCTCGGCCATGGATGCCGGTAAGATCATGTGGGTTCTGTATGAGCATCCCGACGCCGACTTCATGGATATGGCCATGCGGTTTGTCGATATCCGCAAGCGTATCTACGGCTTCCCCAAGATGGGCGAGAAAGCCTACTTCATCGCGATCCCGACCTCTGCCGGTACCGGTTCGGAGGTTACCCCCTTCGCCGTTATCACCGATGAGAAGAGCGGCGTGAAGTATCCGCTGGCCGACTATGAGCTGCTGCCCAAGATGGCCATTGTTGACGCCGACATGATGATGAACGCGCCGAAGGGTCTGACCTCTGCTTCGGGTATCGACGCAGTGACCCACGCGCTGGAGGCTTACGCTTCGGTCATGGCCACCGATTATACCGACGGTCTGGCGCTGCGCTCCCTCAAGATGATCTTCGAGTATCTGCCGCGCGCTTACGACAACGGCCCGAACGACCCGGTCGCAAGAGAGAAAATGGCCAACGCCGCCACTATGGCCGGTATGGCTTTTGCAAACGCCTTCCTCGGTGTCTGCCACTCGATGGCGCACAAGCTGGGTGCTTTCCATCATCTGCCGCACGGTATCGCCAACGCGCTGATGATCGATTATGTCCTCCGCTTCAACGCGTCGGAGACGCCGACCAAGATGGGTACCTTCTCGCAGTATGATCATCCGCACACCCTCGCCCGCTATGCAGAGGTTGCCGACTCTCTCGGCATCAAGGGCAAAAACGACGAGGAGAAGCTGGAGAACCTCATCAAGGCGATCGACGAGCTGAAGAAGAAGATCGGCATCAAGGACACCATCAAGGATTATGGTGTAGATGAGAAGTACTTCCTCGACACGCTGGACAACATGGTAGAGCAGGCGTTCGACGATCAGTGCACGGGTGCGAATCCGAGATATCCTCTGATGAGCGAAATCAAAGAGATGTACCTGAAAGCTTACTACGGCAAATAAGGAGGAGGATTTTCATGAAACTCGATAAAGTAATTGCGATCCGCAACGACAAAACCATTTATCGCGACGGCGATAAGGTCATCAAGGTTTTCAACGAAGGCTACTCCAAAGCGGATATTCTCAACGAAGCGCTCAACCAGGCCCGTGTTGAGGAAACCGGCCTAAACATCCCCAAGCTGGAAGAGGTCACCAAGATCGACGGCAAGTGGGCGATCATCATCGACTACGTCCCGGGCAAGACGCTTGCCCGCCTGATGGAGGAGAATCCGGACAAAATCGACGAGTATCTTGAAAAGTTTGTCGACCTCCAGCTGGAGGTACAGTCCAAGCGTGCACCGCTGCTGAACAAGCTGAAGGACAAAATGTCCCGCAAAATCAGCGAAACCGATCTGGACGCGACCACCCGCTATGACCTCCACACCCGGCTGGAGTCGATGCCCAAGCACAACAAGGTTTGCCATGGCGACTTCAATCCCAGCAACATCATCATCAGCGATAACGGCACTGCCTATATCCTCGACTGGTCGCATGCGACCCAGGGCAATGCATCGGCCGATGTGGCGCGTACCTACCTGCTCTTCTGCCTGTCGGGCGATACCGAGCTGGCGGAGAAGTATTTGAACCTCTTCTGCAAGAAGAGTGACACCGCCAAGCAGTATGTGCAGCACTGGCTGCCGATCGTTGCCGCTTCGCAGTCGGTCAAGGGCAAGCCGGAAGAGCGCGAATTCCTGCTGAAGTGGGTTGACGTCGTCGATTACGAATAAGCGGATCAATAAAAGTTTTCTTATCGAACTTGCAAAACCTCACAATTGTTAAAAAAGCTCCGGACGAAAAACGTCCGGAGCTTTTTGCTTTTGTATTGACGTATCGAGATAGTCTGCCTACCCCATGCTTTAAAAAGATTTTAAGCGCCGCACAGCGGCCCGATCACGGCAGCCCGATCCAGCAAAGGCTACAGATTCCGCTCAAACATCCTGTATTCTGTCCACCCTGTATCCGCATAATACATATTCTTCGCCTCAACAAAGCGAAATCCGCAATTTGTGTAGAGGCGTTCAGCCGTTTTGCATGCTGCAAGGACGTCCAGCCGTACAGCCCTTTTATGTGTCGACCTCGCAAGATGCAGTATATTTCCTACCACAATTTTTCCAATGCCCTTTCCCTGCATCGCCGGGCGAACTGCAAGCGCGTGCGGAATCAAAACCTCCTCCGGTGCACACTGCAAACTCCATGCGCAGCCGTGATAGCCCGCATTGCAGCTGCTGTTGAGAATCACGCAAGCATAGAATTCTCCCTCTTCTGTAAGCGTGTAGAGTTCCCCTTTTGCAAGGCTGGTGCGGACAAGATCATCCGATGGATAAACGCCTTTTTCCCACCCCAGATTTTCGTTATGGATATTGTTTTTGTGAATATCCTCTATTACGCTCCAATAAAAATTTTGAATCGCTGCAAAATCTTCTGCACCGGCTTTTTGAAAATGCAATGCTGCAGCCTCCATTTCAACTGTGTTTTTTCCGTCTGTAACGAATCACCGGCAAAAGCGTCCTTGCAAAAAAGCAATCGGAAAGGACGCAAAACATGCAGCGTTTCCAATTGCTTTTTATGCATGTGCAAACCTTCAGCCTTTGCACAAAGGCAGAAGGCAGACGCCTCCCCGCCGCTTTTCAGGCAAGCGGCAGCCTTGTTTAAACGCACGAAAGCGGCAGCCTTGTTTAAACGCACGAAAGCGCCAGTCTGTTTACAGTCACGGAAGGGAAATTTACTTTTCCTCTGCCTCCGCCTCCGCTTCCAGCTCGGAGGTACAGTGCGCGCAGCGGGTAGCCTTTATCGGTATCTCCGACAGGCAGTACGGACATGTTTTCACAGTCGGGGCCGGCACTTCCTCCTTTTTATGTATGGTTCGTTCGGCCAGCGCGTTCATCCCCTTGACCAGTAGAAAGATCACCGCCGCCATCAGCAGAAAGTTGATGACCACCGTGATAAAGGTGCCGTAATTCAGGGTCGCGGCGCCGGCGGCCTTCGCCTCGGTCAGGGAGGCATATTTTCCCCCGTCCAGCGCAACAAACCAGTTGTTGAAGTCAATGCCGCCGGTGATCAGCGTGATGACCGGCATGATCACGTCATCCACCAGAGAGGTGATGATCTTCTGGAACGCGCCGCCGATGATCACACCGACAGCCATGTCGATCACGTTGCCGCGCATGATGAAGGCCTTAAACTCTCCCAGAATGCCTTTGCCTTTTTCCTTCGCCATTTTGTTTTCCTCCTTTCCTTTTTTCGCAATAAGAGGCGGCGCGCCGTCAGCCGGCGCAAAGCCCTTTTGCGATACGGTTCGTCTTTATTTTAGGGCATGGGTGGGCGAATTGCAAGCCTTTGTCGAACTTTGTCGTTTCGAACGCCCAAAACGCAACTGCCCCCGCCGTGCCGGAGGCGGCGCGCACCCGGCTGCCTCACGCCCGTCTTTCCCCCTCAATCAGCAGGGAGATTGCCCGCGCCGCAGTCTGCACCGCCGCGCCAGTATCCAGCACCTGCGGATTGTCGAGGCCGGCGGCCTCCCGCTCCTGGTTCCAGATCACATGCAAAACACAGCCGGCCGCCGCGCCAAGCGACGCCGCCGCAGTAAAAATGGCGGCGCACTCCATCTCCGACGCCAGCACGCCAAGCCGCTTGAAAGCCTCCCACTTACAGGTCAGCTCGGCGGCCACCGGCATCCGCTCGGGCGCGTGCTGCCCGTAGAAGGAGTCCTTGCTCTGCACGACCCCGATATGCACCGGCCGGCCGGACTCCGCCGCCGCTGCGCCAAGCGCCTGCGTCACGGCAAAGTCGGCCGCCGCCGGATATTCGATCGGCGCGTAATGCAGAGAGGTTCCCTCCTGCCGGACGGCGGCGGTCGCAACGACCAAATCGCCTCCCCGAATGGGAAGCTGCATCGCCCCGCAGGTACCCACCCGGATAAAGACGCGCACCCCGGCCATGTACAGCTCCTCCACTGCGATTGCCGCCGACGGGCCGCCGATCCCGGTTGAACAGACGAAAACCGCCTCTTTCTGAGGGGTTCGCGCCAGCCGGACGGTGTATTCCCGATTTACGCTGATCAGCTCATTTTCTCCCAAAGCATCGGCGATTGCCGCCGTCCGAGCCGGATCTCCCGGAAGGATGGCGTACTTCGCCCTGTACCTTCCGGGGTCAAAGCCAAGATGAAACAAACGCGCTTCATTCATACCTGATCCCATCCTTTTATGAAGCCCCCTCCCCTGGCAGAAGAAGGGAAGACACCTTTTTAACATGAGTATACCCGATCTTACACAAAGACGCAAGCGCCGCGGAAGAGCGGGATCAAAAGAAGCCGGAGAATTTCATGACAAATTTTCCGACAAACCCGAAGCAGCCGTCCCTTTCCATGGTTTTGCCTTTTTTAAAGAAAGTGTTTTTCCTAAAAAGGAAAAAAGCGATTGAAAAAAGGCCTGTAATCGTATACAATATATGGTGTACGCTTAGCTGGTGTACGCTTAAAGCTGACGGGAGTCGAACGCCTGTCCGCTTTAAGTCGACGGAAAATGCATGTGCCGGGACACACCGGCCGGATTGGAGCATAAATATGACCAGAAAAGAAGCGCGGGAGCAGGCCTTTATCCTGATTTTCGAGAAAAGCTTCCGGGATGAGCCGATGGAGGAAATCATCGCCGACGCGGTGCAGTGCCGCCTGATCGAACCGGATGAGTATGCCGACGGCGCGGCCGCCGGTGTATTTGAACAGCTTGACCGGATTGACGCCGCCATCTCCTCAAACCTCAAGGGCTGGGCCATCGACCGCCTCTCCCGGGTGGCGCTGGCTGTCCTCCGCCTCGCGGTATATGAGATTGAATATATTCCCGAGATTCCGGAAAGCGTCTCGATCAACGAGGCGGTCGAGCTGACCAAGAAGTTCGCCACCGAGGAGGACGCCGCCTATGTCAACGGGGTGCTCGGCTCCATCGTGCGGGCCAAGGCGCCCGGCGAGGACGTGGCGAAGGAATCGGGCGATGCGGATGCCTGAATACCTCGGGATTGATTCGAGCAACTATACCTCCTCGGCCGCCCTTTGCCGGGATGGGGAGGTTTTGGTCAATGCGAAGCAGCTCCTCCCGGTAGAGGATGGAGCGCTCGGTCTGCGGCAGAGCGACGCGGTTTTTCATCATGTTCGCAACCTGCCCGTCATTTTAGAGCAGGCGCTTGCCGCCGCGTCCGGAATTTCGGCCATCGGCGTTTCCACCGCCCCGCGGGAGGAGACGGGCAGCTACATGCCCTGCTTCCTGGCCGGGCAGGCGCTGGCTCGTTCGGTGGCCGCTGCGCTGCGTGTGCCGGTCTACGCCTTCTCGCATCAGGCCGGGCACATCATGGCCGCCCTCTATTCCGCCGGCGTGCAGGAGCTTGCCGCCGCGCCCTTTATCGCCTTTCACGTTTCGGGCGGCACGACCGAGGCGCTGCTGGTCACCCCGGACGCGGCGCGCGTCCTCACCTGCCGGAAGATTGCCGGCTCGCTCGATCTCAAGGCCGGGCAGGCCGTCGACCGGATCGGGCGGCTGCTCGGTCTTCCCTTCCCCGCCGGGCCGGCGCTCGATCGGCTGGCGGCAAACGGCCGTTCTCCCGAGCGGCCCCGCCCCACCATGAAGGGTGCGAACTGCTGCCTCTCGGGGATTGAGAATAAATGCGCCGCCTACCTTGCCGCCGGCCGGCCGCCGGAGGATATTGCGCGCTACTGCATCGACTCTATCCTCGCCGCGCTGGACGCCTCCTGCCGCCTTCTGCGGGAGGAGCACGGCCCTCTGCCCCTGCTGTTCGCGGGCGGCGTGATGTCCAACTCGACCATACGGGCCGCGCTGAGTGAAAAATACGGCGGCCATTTTGCAGAGCCGGCCTTCTCCTCCGACAACGCGGCCGGCATCGCCCTTCTTGCAGAGGCGGCGCACGCGCGCAGGTAACCCGCACAGCAGGACAAATCCCCTTTCGGATAGCTGTGTGAGAAAGAGCCGTCCGGCCTTTTTTACTCAGCGCCGCGGCAAGGTGATTTGCACTGCCTTTACTCGCACGCCCGCTTCTCCGCTTTGTTTTTTAAAACACCTCCCCCGGCTTTAACGGCCGGGGTTCGCCCGCGTGCAAAGCCGGCGGCTCTGATACCGCCGCGCAAAAGCCGCATCAAGGATACCGATATGGCTCAAAACCTCATTCTCACCGTAACACAGCTGAATCGCTACGTTCGCTCCCTGCTGGAGGAGGATCCGGGACTCACCTTCATCTTCGTGACGGGGGAGATTTCCAATTTCAAGGCGCACTACGCCAGCGGACATTTTTATTTTTCCCTCAAGGACGACGGCGGCGTCATCCGGAGCGTCATGTTCCGCTCGGCTGCCGCCCGCCTCAAATGGATGCCGGAGAACGGCATGAAGGTCATCTGCCGGGGCAGAGTTTCGCTATACGAGCGGGACGGGCAGTACCAGCTGTATGTTGACGACATGCAGCCTGACGGGCTGGGCGCCTTGACACTGGCCGCCGAGCAGCTCCGCAAACGGCTTGCGGCCGAGGGTCTGTTTGATGAAGAAAACAAACAGCCTCTGCCGAAATTTCCCGACAGAATTGCTGTGCTGACCGCGGCCGACGGCGCGGCTGTGCGGGATATACGCGCGGTGCTCGGCCGCCGCTGGCCGCTGGCGGAGGTTCTCCTCTGCCCGGTCACCGTGCAGGGAGAGAGCGCCGCCGCCGAAATTTCCGCCCTGCTTGACCGCCTCTCCGAAACGGAGGAGGCCGACCTGATTATCCTCGGACGCGGCGGCGGCTCGGCCGAGGATCTGAACGCCTTCAATCAGGAGGTGCTGGTTCGTTCGGTCGCCGCCTGCCCGATTCCGATCATCTCGGCCGTCGGGCATGAGACCGACTATACCCTCTGCGATCTGGCGGCCGATCTCCGCGCACCGACCCCGTCGGCCGCGGCAGAGCTGGCCGTACCCGACAAGGCCGCCGTGCTCGAAGGCCTCTGCGCTGCCCGGGCGGCGCTGTACGGCGCTGTTTCCCGCCTGCTGCAGGAAAAGGAGGCCGCGCTGAAAACGCTGCGGCATGCCCCCGCTTTGAAAAGTCCGCTGTTTTACACCGAGCAGCAGGCGCTGCGGCTGGACGCCCTCTCCTCCCGACTGCTTTATTGCGGGAAGGAGGGGCTGGAAAAGGCGGCCTCCGGGCTGGAGAAGGCCGCCGGCCGCCTCCACGCGCTGAGTCCGCTGGCGGTCCTCAGCCGGGGCTACTCACTCACATATAAGGACGACCGCATTCTGACCGATGCGGCAAAGGTCTCCCCCGGGGATCGGGTGGAGATCCGACTGGCCGCCGGCAGCCTCGAATGCCAGGTGACGGAGAGGAGAACGAAAACCGATGAAGAAAACCGAAGCAACCGAAACGTTTGAGGAAAAGCTTGCCCGATTGGAGAAAATCGTCAGCGAGCTGGAGGCGGGAGAGTGCGGCCTCGACCACGCGATGGCGCTTTTTGAAGAAGGCGTCAGCCTCACCGCCGCCTGCGAGCAGAAGCTGACCGCCGCACGGCAGAAAATCGCCGAACTGACCGCGATCGACTCTGCGGACAAGGAAAGTGGGGATGAAGATGCATGACCTCGTATCCGGACGGCTGAAGGAATATGCCGCCCTGACCGAACAAAAGCTTACCGCCGCGGTCGTAATCAGCGGCAAGGAGCAGAAAGCGGTTGCCGACGCCATGGCCTACAGCCTGGAGGCGGGGGGAAAACGCATCCGTCCGGCCCTGGCGCTCGCCTTTTGCCGCCTCTTTTCCGGGGAGGAGAAGGCAGCACTTTCCTACGCCGCCGCGGTGGAGATGATTCATACCTACTCCCTGATTCACGACGATCTGCCCTGCATGGACAACGACGATCTGCGGCGGGGTAAACCCTCCTGCCACATCGCGTTCGGCGAAAGCACCGCCCTGCTGGCCGGAGACGGCCTCCTGACCCTGGCGTTTGAGACGGCCGCAGCCGCCCCTCTCTCTCCCGAGCAGAACTGCGCCGCCCTCCTCGCTTTGGCCAGGGCCGCCGGTGCGGACGGGATGATCGGCGGACAGGTGATCGACCTCGCGCTGGAGGGGAAGGCGGCGACCCGGGCCGAGCTGATACACATGTGCGCCTTAAAAACCGGGGCGCTGCTGCGCGTCTCTGCCGAGCTTGGCTGCATCGCCGCCCGCGCGGATGAGGTGCAGACCGCCGCCGCTAAAAAATATGCCGACGCCCTCGGCCTCGCCTTTCAGATCGTCGACGATATTCTCGACGTCACCGGAACGGCGGAGGCGCTCGGCAAGCCGATCGGAAGCGACGCCGAAAACAGCAAAAACACCTTTGTCACCCTGCTTGGGCTGGACGGCGCGCGGCAGGCGGCCGACACCCTCGCGGCAGAGGCCAAGGCCGCCCTTGAAAATCTGGAGGGCGATACCGAATTTCTATACGCGCTGGTCGATTATCTCTCCGCGCGGAATCACTGAACCGACCCACTAAACTCAAAGAACGGAGATGCGGAATGGAAAATCATCTTTTTGACCTTCTGCTCAACAAGCCGCTGATCAGCGCCGTCATTGCCTGGGCGCTGGCACAGATTTTAAAGGCCTTTCACGCCCGGATTTTTTTAAAGGAATTTCATCTGGAGCGCCTGATCGGGCCGGGCGGCATGCCAAGCTCTCACTCGGCCACCGTCGTTGCCCTGATGGTCACGATCGGCCGGCAGGAGGGACTGACCTCTCCCCTGTTCGCCATCGCGTTTGCGCTGGCGCTGATCGTCATGTACGACGCCATGAGCGTCCGGAGGCAGGCCGGTGAGCATGCCAAGGCTCTCAACATCATCATCCAGCAAATGCTGGACGAAAACCAGAACAGCGACCAGCGTCTCCACGCGTTTAAAGAGGTGCTGGGGCATACGCCGCTGCAGGTGCTGGCCGGAATCGTACTCGGCGTCGTGGTCGGATTTCTGATGCCGATGGGCTGATCGCCCGCTTCATACACCCTTTTAAAACGCACTTTATTTTCAGAAAAAAAGGAGGTGTTCCCATGTCGACCGGATTGCTGGAAACCATCCATTCTCCCGCGGATTTAAAGCGCCTTTCATTGGAGGAGAAGAAAACCCTCTGTGAGGAGATCCGCAACAAAATTATTACAACCGTTTCAAACAACGGCGGCCATCTGGCTTCCAACCTCGGGGTGGTCGAGCTGACGGTGGCCATCCACAGCGTTTTTGACTCGCCGAAGGACAGCATCATCTTTGACGTGGGGCACCAATGCTATACCCACAAGCTGCTGACCGGGCGCGGGGCGCTTTTTGACACCCTGCGGCAGGCCGAGGGGCTGTCCGGCTTTATGAAGCCGTCCGAGAGTCCCCATGACCCCATCATCACCGGACACAGCAGCAACTCGATTTCGGCGGCGCTCGGCATTGCCAAGGGCAACACCATCCGCGGCATCAACGCCAAGACCATCGCCGTCATCGGGGACGGCGCGATGACCGGCGGCATGGCGTTTGAGGCGCTCAACAACGCCGGCCACGCGAAGGATAACCTGGTCATCATTCTCAACGACAACAAAATGTCCATCGGACGGAACGTCGGCGGCTTCCCCCGCCATCTGACCGTCATGCGGACCAGGCCCTCCTACTACCGCTTCAAGCGGCTGGTCGACCGGACAATCGCCCGCATTCCCAAAATCGGGAAGCCGCTGCGCGGCGCCATCGTCAACTCCAAAACCGCGCTGAAGAACGCCATCTATCACAGCAATATGTTTGAGGATCTGGGCATTCACTACTACGGCCCGATCGACGGCCACGACCTCGAACGCCTCCTCTTCGCGATGGAGGTGGCGAAAAACGAGAGCCGCCCGGTTCTGATTCACGTCATCACCACCAAGGGCAAGGGCTACACCTACGCCGAGAAGAATCCGAAGGATTTTCACGGCGTGTCGGCCTTTGACCCGGCCGCCGGATGTCCCGCAAAGGGCGGGCGCAGCTTTTCCGACGTGTTTGGGGAGGAGATGTGCGCCCTCGCGAAGGAGGACGCGCGCATCTGCGCCATTACCGCCGCCATGTGCAGCGGCACCGGCCTCTCCGCCTTTGAGGAGAATTATAAAAACCGCTTTTTTGACGTAGGCATTGCCGAACAGCATGCCGTAACCTTCGCCGCCGGGCTGGCAAAAGCCGGTTTGATTCCCGTTTTTGCCGTCTACTCCTCTTTTTTGCAGCGCGGCTTTGATCAGATTATTCACGACGCCGCCATCGGCCATGTACATATCGTGCTGGCGGTGGACCGCGCCGGCATTGTCGGCGAGGATGGAGAGACCCACCAGGGTCTTTTTGACGCCGGATTTTTAAGTGCAATCCCCGGCGTGACCGTCTACTCCCCCGCCAGCTTTGAGGAGCAGCGCGCCTGCCTGCGCCGCGCCGCGCTGGAGGAGCCGGGCGTCGTCGCCGTTCGCTATCCCCGTGGGGGAGAGCCTGCCCTTCCTCCCGCCCTGTCGGATGGAAGCAGGGATTTCCTCCTTTCCGGGGCGGAAAAGGGCGACCTGCTGTTCGTCACCTACGGCCGCGAAACCGCCGAATGTCTGCGGGCGGCCGAGCAGCTGCGGCAGAAGGGCTGCACCGCCGGACTGCTGAAGCTTTTGAAGATTGCGCCGCTGCCGCCGGAGGTTCTGGAGGTCTGTAAGCCTTACAAAGCCATCCTCTTTGCGGAGGAGGGTGAGCGCTCGGGCGGCATCGGAGAGCATCTTGCCGCCCGGCTGCTGGAGGCCGGGTGGCAGGGGCGTTTCCTGCACATGGCCGTGCCGGACACCTTCGTTTCCGAAGGGACGGTGGCCGGCGGCATTGCACGCTGCGGGCTGGATGCCGATTCTCTGGCCGCGGCGGCTGAACAATTTCTGAAAAATGAGGTGAAGGGCAATGGCTGAAAAACGTCGTCTGGACACGGCGGTTTTTGAGGCCGGCCTGGCCGAAAGCCGGGAAAAGGCCAAAGCATACATCATGGCCGGCGTCGTCTTTGTCAACAACCAGAAGGCCGACAAACCCGGCATGACCATAAAGCCGGAGGATGTGGTGGAGGTTCGAGCCGACGCGCCGAAGTATGTCAGCCGCGGCGGCCTCAAGCTGGAAAAGGCGATGCAGAGCTTCCATCTGACACTGGACGGCTGCGTCTGCGCCGATATCGGCGCGTCGACCGGCGGATTCACCGACTGTATGCTGCAAAACGGCGCGACGACCGTCTATGCCGTGGATGTCGGCTACGGCCAGCTGGCCTGGAAGCTGCGGGGCGACCCGCGGGTCGTCAATCTGGAACGCACAAATTTCCGCTACGTCACTGCCGAGCAGATTCCGCAGCCACTGGATTTTGCCTCGGTCGACGTCAGCTTTATCTCGCTGAAGCTGATCCTCCCGCCCTTAAAAGCCCTGATGAAGCCGGAGGCGGAGGCCGTCTGCCTCATCAAGCCGCAGTTTGAAGCCGGCCGGGAGAAGGTCGGAAAAAAGGGCGTGGTGCGGGACATCTCGGTCCATCGGGAGGTTATTGAGCGCACCACCGGCTTCGCCACCGAACTCGGATTGTCGGTGCTGGGGCTGGATTTCTCCCCCATCAAGGGGCCGGAGGGGAACATCGAATACCTGATGTACCTCAAAAACGACGGCGCGGGAGAATACCGCGCCCCCACGGCGGCCGAGGTTGCCGCCGCCTCCCACGCGGCGCTCGACCGCGCGGCCGAGGTATAGGAAGAAGGCGCTCACCGCACCTTCTGTAACGAAAGGATGGTTTGCCGTATGAAAATTGCCGTAATCCCCAATCTGCAAAAGGATCGGGACGGCGTCGTCACGCGGGAGATTTTGTCCCGGTTAAAGGCACTTGGCGCCGAGCCGCTGCTCCCCGCCGGGGCACTTGACGGCTGTGCCGCTCTGCCGGAAAATCAGCTCTATGCGGCCGCCGATCGGGTCATCGCCGTCGGCGGAGACGGCACCATACTCCATACCGCCAAAGCGGCCGCCGCCTATGGCAAGGCCGTGCTTGGGATCAACGCCGGCCGGCTCGGCTTTATGGCCGGGCTGGAAAAGGATGAGCTGGCCGGACTTGAGAAGCTGATTTCCGGCGACCTGCTGACCGAGCGGCGCATGATGCTGGAGGTCGAGCTGCAGCCCGACGGCCGGCGGTTTTACTGCCTCAACGACGCGGTGATTTCCTGCGGTCCGCTCTCCCGCCTGATCGACATTACCGCTACCCTCGACGGGCAGGAGATGCACTATCGCGCCGACGGCTTGATTCTGGCCACACCGACCGGGTCGACCGCTTACTCCCTGTCGGCCGGAGGGCCGGTCGTCGATCCGGAGGTCGGCGGCATTCTGCTGACCCCGATTTGCCCCCATTCTCTTTTCGCACGCAGCCTGTTCCTCTCCCCCGACCGGCGGATCACCGTAACGGCCGCGGGAGGCGACGTCTACCTCACCCCCGACGGGGAGGAGGCGGTCCCCGCCGCCGGGCAGACCGTGACCGTGTCGGCCGCCTCCGATCGGGAGGTGCGGCTGATCCGGGTGAAGAAGGACTCCTTCCTCGGCGTGCTGAGCAAAAAGCTGCCGTAGAAGCTGCGGCGCGCGCCTTTCCTTTAAAAATTTTCATCCGAAGGGATCTGTAAAATATATGAAGAAAAATCGACAGGAGCGGATTCTTGAGCTGATCGAAAGCCAGGTGATCGACACGCAGGAGGATTTGCAGGCCGCCCTGCGTCAAAGCGGCTATGAGGTTACGCAGGCCACCATCTCCCGCGATGTCAAGGAGTTGCATATTGTCAAGGCGACCGACGCCGCCGGACGCTACCGCTACACCGCGCACCGCACCGCCGCCCCCCGCAAGGTGGCTTACCACGATATTTTTGAAAGCTCGGTCATCAGCATCGACAGCGCGATGAACGACGTGGTTATCAAATGTCATACCGGTATGGCGCAGGGCGCCTGCGCCGCGCTGGACAACATGAAGTGGGACGCCGTAGTCGGCACGCTGGCCGGCGACGACACCATCCTCGTCATCACACGAAGTGAAAGCGACGCCATAACGCTGGTAAAATCCCTGAAGCGGCTGATCAACAAGCAGTAAACCCTGATTTTATTTTGACTTTTTGTCCGATAAGGAAGGAGGTTTTTGCCGGATGCTGCAGCAGCTGTACATTGAAAATATCGCCGTAATCGAGCGTTCCAGTCTCGAACTGACCGCCGGCTTCAACCTGCTGACCGGCGAGACCGGCGCCGGAAAATCCATCGTCATTGACGCCATCAACGCCGTGCTGGGAGAGCGCACCTCCCGCGATCTGATCCGCACCGGCTGCAGCCGGGCGGAGGTAACCGCGGTTTTCACCCTCTCCCCAAAGCTTGCGGGGGAGATTGCCGACCTCGGCTACCCGGCGGAGGACGGCAGCCTCATCCTCTCGCGCACGCTGACGACCGACGGCCGCAACCTCTGCAAGGTCGGCGGCCGCCCGGCTACCCTCTCGATATTGCGGGAGATTGGGAGCCGCCTCATCAACATACACGGCCAGCACGACAGCCAGGCCTTGCTGAACCCGGAAACCCACTATCAATACCTCGACGCGCTGGCCGAAAACGACGCCATCCACGCCCGATACCTCGACGCGCTGGAGGCTTATAAAAAGATCATCCGGGAACTGCGCGCCCTGCAAACGGATGAGGACGCGCAGGAAAAGCGCGCCGATCTGCTGCGTTATCAAATTGACGAGCTGCGCGCCGCCGACCTGCAGCAGGGCGAGACGGAGGCGCTCCGCAGCCGCCGCCACGCCCTGCAAAACAGTGCGGAAATTCTCCGCGCGCTGGCCGGCGTCTCCGCCCTGCTTCGGGGGGCGGAGGAGCAAAGCGGCGCGGCCGACCTGCTGAACGCCGCGGCGGAGGAGGGAGAGCGCGCCGCCGCCCTTTTGCCGGAGCTTTCGGCGCTGTCCGAGCGCACCGCCGACCTTGCCGCCGAGGTGGAGGGGCTTTACGCCGACTGGCAGCAGGTGCTGGAGTCGACCGATTTCTCCCCCGAGGAGCTGACACAGGTGGAGGAGCGGCTCAATCTTCTTTATGACCTGTCGGGCAAATACGGCGAGGATGAAGCCGCCATGCTCGATTATCTCGCCAAGGCGGAGGCCGAGCTGAAGGCCATCTCCTCCTCCGCCGAACGGATCGCCGCGCTGGAGGCCGAGCAGGACTCGGCCGGCGAGGTGCTGATCGCCGCGGCCGCCGCCCTGACCGAAAGCCGCAGAAAAGCCGGAGAAAGATTTTCTGCCGCCGTGCGGGAGGAGCTGGCCTTCCTCAATATGCCGGGAGTGGAGTTCTCGGTCTCGATCCAGCCGTCCAGCTATAATAAGACCGGCGCCGACCGGGTGGAGTTCCTGATTTCGGCCAACGCGGGGGAGGCGCCGCGCCCCCTCGCCAAAGTCGCGTCGGGCGGCGAACTTTCCCGGGTGATGCTGGCCATCAAATGCGTGCTGGCGGAAAAGGACGCCGTACCCACCCTGATTTTTGACGAGATTGACACCGGCATCAGCGGCCGGGCCGCCCGGGCGGTCGGCGTCAAGCTGAAGCAAGTCTCTCGCGGGCGTCAGGTCATCTGCATCACCCATCTGGCGCAGATTGCCGCCATGGCCGACAACCACATGCTGATCGAAAAGCGTGTGGAAGGCGGCCGCACCTTCACGGCGGTGGAACGCCTGTCGGAAAATGACCGCGTAACCGAAATTGCCCGGATCCTCTCGGGCGGCCAGCTGACCGAAAGCCTGGAACAGACGGCGCGGGAAATGATCGAATACGGAAAAACGGTATAGTTTATAATAAATCAACGGCGGCGGGATCTCTTTCCGCTCCGCTTTTTGAAAACAGAAAGGAGCTGCAGCGCCATGCTCTATACCTGCAACAACAATCAACTGTATATTGAAGTCGACAGCCTCGGTGCAGGGCTGATGTCCCTGCGTGATCTGCACGGAACCGAGTATCTCTGGCAGGGCGACCCCAAATACTGGAAGGGGCGTTCTCCCATTCTCTTCCCCATTGTCGGCGCGCTGCGGAATGGGCAGGCGGTCATCGACGGGCAAGCGTATGCCATGCCCCGCCACGGCCTTGCCCGGATCAATTCCTTCCGTAAAATCGAAAGCGGCGCCGACAGCCTCACCTTCCGGCTGGACGCGAATGCAGAGACCAGAAAGGCCTACCCCTTCGATTTTTCGCTGGAGGTTTGCTTCGCACTGCGTGACCGCACCCTGACCGAGCGATTCATGGTCGTCAATCGGGACAGCCGGCCGATGCCCTTCTGCCTCGGCTGTCATCCCGGCTTCAACATTCCGCTGGAGGAGGGGGAAGCGCTTTCCGACTACACCCTCCGTTTTGCGGAGAAGGAGAGCTGCGACTCTCCCCGGATCGACCCGGAAACCGACCTGATTCTGGAAGAAGATCGCCGCCCGGTGCTGGAGGAAAGCGACACCCTCCCCCTCTCGCATGAGATGTTTTATAAAGACGCGCTGGTGCTGGAGGGCCTGCGTTCCAGGAGCGTCACCCTCTCATCGGCGGTCAGCTGCCGCGGCATCCGGATGGATTTTGACGGCTTCGATTATTTTGGAATCTGGCAGGCCAAGGATGCCCCCTTCCTCTGCCTGGAGCCGTGGACCGGTACTGCCACCACCGACCGCGAGGGGGACGATTTTGCCAAAAAGCGCGGCATGACCCTCCTCTCCCCCGGTGAGGAGCGGGAGTATATCTTAAAAATCACCCTGCTGTAATTTTCCCGCGCTATAAGCCAGCTTGCGGGAGTTTTATTCTTTTTTGAAAGAGAGTCATATCCATATGTCAAACTGCAAAGCCGTGCTGTTCGATCTCGACGGCACACTGGTCAACTCGATCGGCGACCTCGCCGCTTCCACCAACTACGCGCTGGAGCAGTGCGGCTATCCCGCCCAGCCGGTCGAAAAATACCGTTATTTTGTCGGGGACGGCATCCCGGTCATGCTCGGCCGCGCCTCCGGCCACACGGGAGATGCGCAGGTGATCGCCCGCCTCCTCCCGATATTCATGGGGCACTATCACGCCCACTTTGTCGACCGCACGGTCTGCTACCCCGGCATGCCGGAGACGCTGGCAGCCCTCCTGCGAAAAGGAATCCGGATCGCGGTCGTCACCAACAAGGTGGAGGAGATGGCCGTCCCGATTTTGGAGGCGATCTATCCCGGCGTTTTTTCGCACATCTACGGCCAGCGGAAGGGGTACGCCACCAAACCGGATCCGTCGCTCACCCGCCTTGCCATGCAGGAGCTGCAGGTTCTGCCAAAGGAATGCATATTCCTCGGCGACTCGGGCGTGGATATGCAGACGGCCGTTCGTTCCGGCGCCTTGCCGGTCGGCGCGCTCTGGGGCTTCCGCACGGCGGAGGAACTGCTTGAAAACGGCGCGAAAGCCCTTCTCTCCTCCCCGGAAGAACTGCTGGAGCTGCTCTGACCGCGCCGTCGGGGAGGCTTTTTTTGCTCCGTCGTTTTATGAAGCGCCTTTTGACGGCGCACCGCTTTTTCGCAGATGAAAATTCAAAACGGAAGGAAGAAACACTATGCAGCCCAATTTTATGGAGATTGCCGAACGAATACGCGCCCTGAGGGAGATTATGGACATTTCCGTGGAAGAAATGGCCGGGGTTACCGGTGTTTCTTCTGAAGAATACGAGAGGTTGGAAGCCGGACAGGATGATTTCACCTTTACCTTTCTGTACAAATGCGCCGAGCGCTTCGGCGTGGATCTGATTGAGCTGGTCAGCGGTGAGGAGCCGCACCTGCTCGGCTGTTCGGTTGTCCGCGCGGGCCAAGGACTGCCGATCAAGCGCCGCCAGGGCTTTAAGTATGAGCATCTGGCCGCCACTTTCCAAAACAAAATCGCCGAACCCTTTGTGGTCACCGCCCCTTTTATCGAGGCGGAGCAGGACGCGCCGATCACCCTCTCGACCCACGAGGGGCAGGAAATGGATTATATCCTCTCCGGCAGTCTGAAATTTGTCCACAACGGGCATACTTATATTCTGAACGAAGGGGACAGCGCCTACTATGACTCGAGCAAGGGTCACGGCATGATCGCGGTCGGCGGCGCGCCCTGCACCTTCATCAGCATCGTGATGAAGAAGGCCGACTGAAAAAACGCCAAGATCAATTAAAAAGGAACGAGAAAAATCATGCTGAATTTATATAAAAAATTCGTCGATGAGACTTATGATGCCAACGGAATGCTCATTGGCTTTGACCTGAAATACGAGGAAAATTACAACTTCGCCTATGACGTCGTGGACGAGATTGCAATGCACACGCCCGACCGCCGCGCCATGCTCTGGACCAATGAGGAAGGGGAGGAAATCACCTTCACCTTCGGCGACATCAAACGCTATTCCGACAAAACCGCCAACATGCTGGCCTCGCTCGGCGTCGGCAAGGGCGACGTCGTCATGCTGGTACTCAAACGGCATTATCAGTTCTGGTTCTCCATCCTCGCCTGCCACAAGCTGGGCGCCATTGCCGTACCGGCCAGCAACCAGCTGCAGAAGAAGGATTTTGTCTATCGCTTCAACGCCGCCACGGTTAAAGCGATCATCTGCACCTCAGACGACGGCATTCCGGCGCACGTTATGGCCGCCCTGCCGGAGTGCGATTCGGTAAAAATTCTGCTGGAGGCGCACGGCCGCAAATCCGATCGGGAGAAGGGTGTCGTGGATGAAGGCTGGCTCAATTTCGACGCCCTGATGGAAGGGGCGAGCGAGGATTTTTCTCGCCGCGATGTGAGAGCGCTTGATCCCATGCTGATGTATTTTACCTCCGGCACGACCGGCTACCCCAAGATGGTGCTGCACAACGCGACCTATTCTCTGGGGCACCTGAACACCGCCAAAAACTGGCAGAACGTCGACCCTGACGGGCTGCACTTCACCCTCTCGGACACCGGCTGGGGCAAGGCCGTCTGGGGCAAGCTGTACGGTCAGTGGCTGATGGAGGCGGGGGTTTTCGTCTATGACTACAACCGGTTCCACCCGACCGATTTGCTGCCCCTCTTTGCAAAATACAACATCACCACCTTCTGCGCCCCGCCGACCATGTTCCGCTTTTTTATCAAGGAGGATCTGTCCAAATACGACCTCTCCTCCCTGAAATACGCCGCCATCGCGGGCGAAGCGCTGAATCCGGAGGTTTTCAACGTCTTTTACAAATGCACCGGCATCAAGCTGATGGAGGGCTTCGGCCAGACCGAGACGACCTGCATCATCGCCAACATCACCGGGATGGAGCCGCGTCCCGGCTCGATGGGCAAGCCGGTGCCGCAGTTTGACGTCGACATCGTGGATGAGGATGGAAACTCCGTCCCGGCCGGCGTCACGGGGGAGATTGTCGTCCGCACCGACAAGCGGCCGCAGATCGGCCTCTTCACCGGGTATTACCGGGATGAGGCGCTGACCAAAAAAGCCTGGCATGACGGACTGTACCATACCGGAGACACCGCCTGGCGGGATGAGGACGGCTATTATTGGTACGTCGGGCGGACGGATGATATTATCAAATCCTCCGGCTACCGCATCGGCCCGTTCGAGATTGAGAGTGTCCTGATGGAGCATCCTTCGGTGCTGGAGTGTGCAATCACCGGCGTTCCCGACCCCGTGCGCGGCCAGATCGTCAAAGCAACCATCGTGCTCGCCCGCGGCTACACGCCGTCGGAGGAACTGAAAAAAGAGCTTCAGGATTATGTCAAGAAGCAGACGGCTCCCTACAAATACCCGCGCGCGGTCGAGTTTGTAGAGGATCTTCCCAAAACCATCAGCGGTAAAATCCGCCGGGCCGAAATTCGCGACGCCGACAAGGCAAAATCGTAATCTCAAAAGGGGCGGACTGCGTCTATAAAAGAAAGGCTCGGGAGGTTTTCTCCCGACCTTTTTCTTTTTTGAAGCCACCCGATTTTCCACCGAAAAACGGTCGGAATTTTCTGTAAATTCAGCCAAAAACCGTCGTTTTTTGGGAAATTTTCAGAAATTTTAAAAAATACCTTGACTTTTCCACAGATTATCTATATATTGAATATTGCATGTT
>OLXV01000092.1_pt1 | contig 42422 bp, 29 predicted proteins | sample 1673481 | NCBI WGS metagenome assembly OLXV01 (sample SAMEA103958113, study PRJEB25191) | human gut metagenome
TGCACATACCTGTGGGAGTGGCCGAACACCACCGCGTCCACGCCGCCGAGATCCGCCGGTATCTCCTTTTTGTTGTGGACCATGTAAAAGGCCGCGCCGCCCAGCGTGACGGTGCAGTCGTGGGGAAGGGCTTCCGCCCACGCCTTGTCGTTGTTGCCCCGGACAATGTACAGCGGCGCCATGGCCGCCATGCGGTCCACGATGGCCTGGGTGTCAGCGCCCAGCGCTGCAGCGGAAGCGGCTGCGCTGCCGGCGGCAGAAGATGCCGTGGAGGCTGCGGTGGAGCTTGCAGAGCCGCCGCACGCAGCCAGAGAAGCAGCCATGCAGCCGGCCATAGCCACGGCAGCAATGTTCTTCATCTTCATGAATATACCCTCCAAATATAATGTACTTTATACCCAATCCCCCCGGGAGACAAGCCCCCAACGGAATGAATATTTATACTTTACCACTCTGAATCCGCAATTTCAAGTGGTCAGTAACTTTTGTAACTGTTTTGATAGAAAATCCTTTTGTATTTTTACCGCGTACAGTTCTATGTCCTGCGGATGGATGTTCGCCCCACGCGCACATTTTGGGGTCAAGCACAAGGCGGCTGCGGTGAGCCGCCCTGTATAAGTATGAGTTTTTATGTCGGGTGGAGTCGAGGGGCGGACAAACAGCGTCCGCCACGCCCGGCAGCGCCCCCTATATTACTTTACTTTGTCCAGATGGTGGCACGCTGCCCAGTGGCCGCTGCTCACTTCCTTGAACTCCGGCACCTCGGCGGCGCAGCGCTCGTCGGCGTAGGGGCAGCGGGTGCGGAAACGGCAGCCGCTCGGCGGATTCAGCGGGCTGGGCACATCGCCCTGCAGCACGATACGGTGGCTCTGGCGGGCCGTGACGGGGTCCGCCACGGGAATGGCCGAGATCAGGCTGCGGGTGTAGGGGTGGACACTGTGGGCGATCAGCTCAAAGCTGTCGGCCAGTTCCACCATCTTGCCCAGATACATAACGCCGATGCGGTTGGAAATGTGCTTGACAACGCTCAGGTCGTGGGCGATGAACAGGTAGGTCAGCCCCATCTCCTGCTGCAGGTCCTCAAACATGTTGACGACCTGCGCCTGGATCGAAACGTCCAGCGCGGAGACCGGCTCGTCGCAGACGATGAACTCGGGGTCCACAGCCAGGGCGCGGGCGATGCCGACGCGCTGGCGCTGACCGCCGGAGAACTCGTGCGGGTAGCGGTTGGCGTGCTCACTGTTCAGGCCGACGCGCTCGAGCAGGGAGATGATCTTGTCATGGCGCTCCTTGGCGTTGGCGCACAGGTGGTGGATGTCGATGCCCTCGCCGACGATGTCGCCGATGGTCATGCGGGGGTCCAGGCTCGCGTAGGGGTCCTGGAACACGATCTGCATACGGCGGCGGTAGGGCAGCATATCAACGGCGATCTTTTCCTTTTTGTCAAACAGGACCTTGCCGTCGTAGATGATGGTGCCGTCGGTAGGCTCATACAGGCGCAGCAGGGTGCGGCCCGTCGTGGTCTTGCCGCAGCCGGACTCACCGACCAGGCCCAGCGTCTCGCCCTTGCGGATGGCAAAGCTCACGTCGTCCACGGCCTGAACGTACTGCTTGTTCTTGCCCATGCCGCCGGCGGGGAAATACTGCTGCAGATGCTTTACTTCAACGAGATTCTCGCTCATCAGGCTTTGCCCCCCTTCTCAAATTCTTCCTTCTGGCGCAGCCAGCAATAGGTGTAGTGGGTGTCGCTCAATTCGGTTCTGGGCGGCATCTTGTTCAGGCAGACCTTCATGCAGCTCTTGCAGCGCGGTGCAAACGGGCAGCCTGCGGGCGGGTTCAGCAGGTCAACGGGCTGACCCTCGATGGGCACCAGACGCTCCTTCTCCTCGGCGTTCAGCTTCGGGATGGAGTTGATCAGGCCCTTCGTGTACTCATGCTGGGGGTTGTAGAAAATTTCGTCCGTCGTGCCGTACTCGACGATGTGACCGGCGTACATGACGGCGATCTTCTCGCACATCTGGGCCACAACGCCCAGGTCATGGGTGATCATAATGATGGACATGCCCAGCTTGTGGCGCAGGTCGTTCATCAGCTCCAGGATCTGTGCCTGGATCGTCACGTCCAGCGCGGTGGTCGGCTCGTCGGCGATCAGCAGCTTCGGCTCGCAGGCCAGCGCAATGGCGATCATGACGCGCTGGCGCATACCGCCGGACAGCTCGTGCGGGTACTGCTTCAGGCGGCGGTCCGGCTCGTTGATGCCGACCAGCTCCAGCAGCTCCCTAGCGCGGGCCCAGGCTTCCTGCTTGGTCTTTTTGGTGTGCAGCAGGATGACCTCGACGATCTGGTTGCCGATGGTGTACACCGGGTTCAGGCTCGTCATGGGGTCCTGGAAGATGATGGAGACCTCGTTGCCGCGAATTTTGCGGAACTCCTTCTCGGTCATTTTGTCGATCTGGTGGCCGTTGAACCACACTGTGCCGCCGACCAGACGTCCGGGGTAGGCGGTCAGGCCCATGATGGAGTAGGCCGTGACAGACTTGCCGGAGCCGGACTCGCCGACGATGCCCAGCACGTCGCCCTGGTTCATGCTGAAGGACACGCCGTTCAGCGCCTTGACCTCGCCCGCGGGGGTGAAGAAGGACAGGCGTTCGTCCTTGATTTCAAGAATTTTTTCGCTCATGTTGCTCCTCCTTCCCTCTTTAGCTCTTGAGCTTCGGGTCAAACGCATCGCGCAGACCGTCGCCGAACAGGTTGAAAACCAGGATCATGATGCTGATCATCAGCGCGGGGGCGATCAGCAGCACCGGGTAGGTGTTCATGCCCTTGACGGCGTCAGTCGCCAGCGAGCCGAGGGACGGCATGGGGGCTGCAACGCCGAGGCCGAGGAAGCTCAGGTAGCTCTCGGTGAAGATGGAGGACGGGATCTGCAGGGTGGTGGTGACGATCAGGGTGCCCATGCAGTTCGTCAGCAGGTGCTTCTTGATGATGCGCCCGCCGGAGGCACCCAGCGCGCGGGCAGCGGTGACGTACTCGCTCTCCTTCAGCGTCAGGACCTGGGAGCGGACGATACGTGCCATGCCGACCCAGTACAGCAGGGCGAAGATGATGAAGATGGACACCATGTTGGGGCCGAGCTTCTGCATCCAGCCGAAGCCGGGCTTGGTGGCCAGGCTCTCCAGCGGTTCCTTGATGGCCATGGCCAGCAGGATGATGAGCAGGATGTCGGGGATGGTGTAGAGAATATCGGTAATACGCATCATGATGTTATCGATCCAGCCGCCCGCAAATGCGGAGATGGCGCCGTAGGTCGCGCCGATGAGCAGGACCAGCACAGAGGCCAGCAGGCCGACGGACAGGGAGACGCGGGTGCCCATCATGACACGCACGGCAAAGTCACGGCCCATACGGTCGGTGCCCAGAATGTGCGGGAATACGTTCTCGCCCTGGTCGATGAGCTTCTGCTCCGCGGCAGAATACTCAAACGGAGCCAGGTTGTTGCTGCCCTTGATCTGCTGCTCATAGCTGTAGGGCCAGAAGCTGGGCAGAACATAGGCCATGAAGGCGATCAGCAGGATGACGACCAGGCTGACCATGGCGATCTTGTTTTTGCGCAGACGGCGCATGCCGTCCTTCCAGAAGTTGACGCTCTCGCGCATGACGACAAGGCTTTTCTTCTCGTCGTTGGATGCGGGGGCAAAGTCCTCAACGTTGAGTTGCAGGCTCAACGGATTCTTTTTCAGATTTTCCATGTGTCTGCTCCTCCTTACTTCAGCTTGATGCGCGGGTCGATGATCTTATACAGGATGTCAACAACGACGTTCGCAACGATGACGAGGGTCGCCAGCAGGATCGTGGTGCCCATGATCATCATGTAGTCACGGTTCGTGATGGCGGACACGAAGTCGCGGCCCAGACCCGGGATGGAGAAGATCTTCTCCACGACGAAGGAACCGGTCATCAGGCCTGCCAGCATGGGGCCGACATACGTGATGACAGGCAGGATCGCGTTGCGCAGCGCGTGCTTGAAGAGGATCTTCACACTGGAAACACCCTTGGCGCGGGCGGTGCGCATGTAGTCCTGACCCATGACGTCCAGCAGGCTGGAGCGCATCAGGCGGGTGATGTAGGCGGTGGGATAAATCGCCAGCGCCGTCACGGGCATGATGTAGGCCGCCGGTTCATTCAGGCCGACGGTGGGCAGGAGCTTCAGGTTCATGCCGAAGGTGTACAAAAGCACGACGCTTGAGATAAAGCTCGGGATGGCGATGCCGCAGGTGGCAAACACGATGATCAGATTATCGGCCCACTTCCCTCGGTTATACGCGGACAGACAGCCCAGCGGAATGCCGACGCAGAGCGCGACGACCACAGCCAGACCGGCGGTGCGGGCCGAGACCGGCAGCTTGGAGAAGATGATCTGGTTGACGGTACGGCCGCGCTGTTTCAGGCTCAGGCCCATATCGCCGCGGATCAGGCTGTTCATATAATTAAGGTACTGCACGCCGAGGGGCTTATCGAGGCCGTATTTTTCGGCCAGGGCCTGCTGGGCTGCTTTGCTGATGGACTTTTCCGCCACGAACGGGCCGCCGGGGACCAGGTTCATGATGAAAAAGGTAAGGGTCGCGACGATGAACACGCTGAAAATGCCCATTGCCACGCGCTTGACGATGTACTTCGCCATGGTTTTGTGCCACTCCGTTTCTTAATGGAATACAAATTGGGGTCGATTTCGGTTTATTCGTTTAACGCTCTGTACCGTGCGTACACGCTTGTACGCAATAGGCGGACAGACAGGAGAATAAAAAAGCCGATGGCGGCTGCGATTGCAAACACCATCGTTCGTAATCCGAAATCTACTCTATATTATAAAATGTTGCAAAGTATTTGTCAATTCGATGTTCGTTTTCAGACAACGGCAAAGAGCTGAAAACCCGCCCCGCAGGCTGCAGATTTTCGTGAAAGATGCCCATTTGCAGAATTTTTTGAGTTTTTTGAAAAAAACGCTTGACTTTCCGGGCAGTGGGCGCTATAATAAAACACGTTCTCCGGCGAGAACGCCAAGAGAATATGCGCCGGTAGCTCAGCTGGATAGAGTGTCTGACTACGAATCAGAAGGTCGGGAGTTCGAGTCTCTTCCGGCGCACCAAGCACCGCACCGGGGCAGAGATGCCTCGGTGCATTTTTTGTTTGTATCGCTTTTTTCAAAGCGCACAAACAGCGGCAACCCATACAGTCACCGCTGTTAATCCGATTTGAAAATCAGAAAAAAGCGTGTTTCTATCGTGTTCCTGGCAGCGGGTGTTCTCCCGCTTTCCCCCGACCCAGCATCCCGGCTGGGAGGTTTCTGCCTGTGGGGGCCTGTGGCGCAGCGGGGCTTGTTGCAGCCCAACGGCTTGTGCAGCCGACTGCGGTACAGAAAAAACAGGAACAGCATCTTCAATTTTCAAGGTACAACGATAAAAACCCCCAACCATTTCACAACGGTGGGGGTTTGGTGTACCTTGACAAAGGCCAAACTGTTTTGTATACTGTTTAGGCGATAAACCAAACGGAAATTGGTTTATAACCATACAGATATGCAACACAGATTGTATTGCTTAGTACCACGTTACCCCACAACGCTGCTCGTTTTTTAGCCTTGTGGTTACTGGTTGCCAGATTTTGAAGGTGGCTTCCAGGGTGGAGTTCTTATCGGGACTATTATAAGCAGATTCGAAAAGGAAGTCAAGCGACGAAAGCCGCTTGGCTTTCTTTTTTTCTGCCAAATAGTTATTTTGTTACAGCGCAGGAATGGAGATTGCCTTGGCCGGTCAGGGGGACGACCTGAAGCGAGCAGCCGAGGGCGGCGGCCACCTTCAGCAGTGTGTTAAGCTGCGGAATGGCCTTTTTGCTTTCAAACCGAGCAATAACGGACTGCTGAACTTGGGCAGCTTTTGCCAGGTCGTTCTGCGTCATCCCCAATTTGTGCCGCTGTTCGATCAATGAATCAATAATGGCAGCGCAATTCTCAGGCACCGAGGACACCCCCTAGGGGAACACTGTCCAGATAACAACTGTCCGGGCAAAGATCCACCTTGTTGTTCCACACCTTACGGCTGTCGATGGAAGGGTCGATATCCCATGCGATGCAGTGGGTGTCATCCACATAGACGCGGCGGAAGTTCTCAAACTCGATAAGCGGTTCAAAAACCGTTCCTTTCTTGAGGAGCGGGCGCATATCATAAAGCCGATTCTCTCCATTGTCAAAGTGTATGGTCAAGGTGAAATCCTCGTTGGCTACAACCCCAGTGATTCTCTTTTTTCCACCCGCGAAGTATTCTGCCGTTTTGCGGTCAAAGCCCTTGGAAAGATAATATTCTATGGTATTTGCCATACTATCACCTCCAGAGAAGGCCGCTTATTTCAGCGGCTCAATAGCAAACAACTCTTGCTGCTCTCTCGCAAGCGCCCAGTTTTCCCGAAGTTCTTCTTGGTGAAAGGCAGCCCAGCCCAAAAGCATTTTTAATTGTTTTGAGGGGATTGTGCCTTCCAGAACTTCCAGTTCTTCAATCGAAACAAGGACTTCGGAACCGCCATAGAAAGCATGGATATGAGGCGGCATATGGTCTCGCCAATAAATACAAACCTTGATTCCACGGAACATGCAGATGGTAGGCATGGGTCTCAACTCCTTTTCTGTGCCTATATTATAGCAAATTCGCTATAATATGTCAATAGCCAATTTGCTATATTTTGAGATTTTTAGGGTGGCACATTGTACGAAACCTTACCAATCCACCTTGTCTTCCGGCAGGCACGCGGAAAGCGGTGTGTTCATCCCTTCTATGATTTCCCTTTTCACCTGAGAATCGGAGGACAAATAGCATGTTTCCGACAGGCTGCGGGCATCTTCTTTCAGAAGTTCCGCAAAGGAGCCGTAAGTTTTCTTTTTGGGGTCGTTTTTCAGCCGCTGAAGTTCCTGAAAGGCTTCTTTTGTTTCTTTGTTCGGTGTGTCGTTACTGGTTTCCTGTGGGTTTCCTTTTTCTCGCGTGTTTTTCTTTGCAGATATGTTTCCCATGAGGCGCTCCTGTTAGATGGCCAAAAAATGTGTTGATTCGTCGAAAATTGCCTGTGCCTAATGGGCACAAAGCGCCTTACAGCGCCAGCCCGGGCTGTATCATTGGCCGTCGTCTGTTTTCTTTGCCGCCAGGAATGCGGCGCGAACCTCTTGCAGTTTTTTGACCCCCAGCGCCCAATAGGGGCGAATTTCTTTGCCGGTCATACCGGCTTCGCGGCACAGACGCATTTCCCGCAAGACACGGGGGCCGCACTTGTGCAGCTTGATGAGCTTTAGGCCGTAGGTGTCCGGCATAATGCCGTTGGCAATACCGATCAGCAGTTCCCGCAACTGGTTTTTGTCGATGCCGTGAACAGGGTCCTCGTAGTACATGGGCGGCAACAAGCCCTGCTCTCTGGCCCAATCCCGCAGCTGATGCACACGGCGCTTCTTGATGATACGCAACGATAGGGACGGGTCATCGTAGCTGCTTTCATCAAAGCCCATGCGCATCCCCAGGCGCAGTTCGGTGAGCTTGGGCAGGCCCTCGTCGGTGTTGTACCCCTTGGCCAGATACGGCTCGATGTCCAGATCGTCCTCAATCCAGGCGGCTTTTTCGGCCTCCCAGGCCAGGTCTATCGGCCTGCCGCCCAGCATGGCCCGCTTTTCGGCTTTGGCCTTTTTTGCCAGGTAGATGATGCCGCCCTGATGTGCGGCGCGGCGGGCTTTTTTGTTTGCAGTCTGCGCAATCTGCCGCCCGGAGTAGCCGATCATCTTCAACCCTTCCGGCGGCGTTGCAGTCTCGGCAACGCGCACCACCACCCGCAGCATCTTTTTGCGGCATCCCGGTACGGGCACCCGCACCCAGCTGCCAGGCTTCAACCCGGCGCTGCCTTTGTAGTCCTCCGGCACGCCGAACCCGTATTCTTTGCCATCCGGCTTGAATTTGATGAACACCATCTTCATGCAAAAGTCACTCCCTGTTGCTCAAATTATACCTGCTATCTCCGTTGGTGACAACGACTGTAATGACAGTACAAAGAAAAAAATAATCGGGCGCAGCGATCAGGCAGGCCGTGGGCACGAAAAGCGGAGCACACGCGGAACCCTTCAGCCTGGAAAAGAGGGACTTTGCCGTGTATGCCTACCTCTGCCGCTGGCTCAGGCAGTTCCGAAAGGCGCACTTCTCCCCTTATTGCTAATCTAGAGAGGGAGAAATATCTTTCTTTTGTACTGTAAGTGGGATTAGTCTTATTACTGTTCCGCAAATTTTGACATACCCTTTTCAGAAAAACGAGTAAGACCTCTTGACAAGCACCGATCTCCTGTAGTATTTTGGAATTGGAAATGAGACTTGCTATGCTTGGCAGCAGCATCTCGATTTTTTGCCGCCGTGTTCCAGCACGGCGGTTTTCTTTTTGTGCGCCAGGATTGGCCCCTGGGAGCGCCTGTGCGACCGTTTCGACGAGTATGTACAGGTTGTGCTTCCCGGCACGGAAAGCGGCTTTGAGGAGCCTCCCAGCGGCCATCAGAGACTTGATGGCCGTTTGCACTGTGCCGATGGCCATGTGCAGCACGGTGGCCATGTGTGAAAACGAGGGAAACGCCTTGCGCTGCCCATTGGAGCAACGGCAGAGGTAGGCATACACGGCAAAGTCCCTCTTTTCCAGGCAGAACGCTTCCACTGGCAGCTTGCCCCATGCGCCGGACAGCTGCAGGAGCTTGTATTGATTGGAGATTCTGCGGCCTTCCCGATCTTGCCGAGCAGACACTACCAGCAGGCCCTTTTGTTCCAGACCGGCCACTGCGGAGCGGATCGTGTTCTCGCTCAGACCGCACCGCTGCTGTATGGTGGCGTTGCGGACGGTTGCTGTGCCCAGGCAGTTCTGACAGTACGACAAAAACAAATAAACCATCAGTTCTTTAGGCTTTAGCCCGTATTCAAATAGGCTGTTATAAATTTTTACAAACATGTTGTTCTTCCTTCCAAAAAATCAGCCCCAGGCAATCCGTTTGCCTGGGGCATTGTTGTTATTTAGGGGTTGAATTTTCCGGGGTACAGTGCTGCCGCTTCGCGCCGGGAAGCCCCCAGCTTGCGGCGCGGCTCCCTGGTTGCTGCCGGGGGCGTGTGGGGGCGTGCCGGGGCACTTCCCAGCGCCTGACGCAGAGATTCCGTGCTGAGTAACTTGATTTCCAGGTAGTCGTTCTCGCCGGTGGTATCCTGCTCCTGGGGAGCAAGGGACAAGTATTTCCAGTAGCCCTCAAGGTGGGTTTTCATGGGGGCGTACCCGGCTTTCTCGACGATCCATGTGTCACGCTGGATGCGCACCATCTGAGCAGGAGACATCAGAGGGCGGCCCATCAGCTGGTGGCTGCTGGTGGTCTTGCCGTCAGAGCGAGAGGAGGAGCCGGTCAAAATGGTTTCGTCGCCCAGCATTTTGGATATGCTGGTAGCGGTGTCCTGGGCCGATGGCGATACAAACGTGTTGAGTAAAATCTGGCAGTTGTCTTTGATGATCTCGGTGACGTTTTTATCGTATTTGAGCAAAAACTGGCTGTAGCTTTGCATTGCGACCAGGATGCGCCCGCCTCGGCTGCGGATAGCGGAGAACAGGCTGGTGACACCGGGAATTGCCGGGAAGTTGCCGAACTCATCCAAAAAATAGTAAAAGGGGCGGGGGCATTTCCCGCCCTGGCGCTCGGCCAGGGCAATCAGATCGTCGGTCAGGAAGCGGACAAACAGCGAAGCCAGGAAGTGCCTGGTTTCGTTTTCGTCCGGCGCAATCAGGAAGATCGCCGTGGGCCTCTCGATAAATTGTTCGGCATCCAGATCGTTGTCGTGGGTGCAGATCAGCTGTTCCAGTTCTGCATCCACGAATTTCAGCAGTTTGGACAGCGCCGAAGAAACGATATTGAGGGTGGTTCGAATATCCGCGCTTGTGGTAGTGCTGATATAGCCTTTAATTCGCCGGTCGGTAACCCCCTCCAGCATGGCAGCCAAACGGCTTTTCTGGACGGTGTTCCCTTTCTCCGGGTTGTCTGCCCCTGCCAGCTCGACGATCAGATTGAAGACGCTGACGATGTGGCGCTCACCGTCCTGGCCGTACTGAGACACCAGCAGGACCAGGCCGGTTATCAGGCCACGGGCAGTCTCGTTAAAATACTCGCTGCTGTCACCACTGTTCACAGAGCCGGTATTACCGATAATCGCGCTGGCAATGACCTTGGCATAGCGTTCTGCCGTGGCATAATGCACAGCTTTTTGCTTGGCGTCGCGCTCCTTGCGCCAGGCGTCGATCTCGGTATTGACGCGGTACAAAAGATTAAAATGGCAGGAGCAAAACACGTTCCGCAGATCGAGCTTCAGCACGCGGTAGCCGCACTTTTTCAGTTCGGCACCAGTAATTGTATACAGGTCATCCTTAACGGACACCAGCACCATGCTGGCCCCCTGGCCAATTCCCTGCGCGTCCTGCGTGTGCAGATTAACCCTGGCATTATAGGTGATAGTTGGGATATACAGGCTGGTGGATTTACCGGCACCAGGTGGGGCGACCATCAGCACAGACTGGTCACTCGTATCAACCAGCCAGGTGCTTTTGGATGCGCCCACAAGCATGGCCGGTTGTGTCTCATGCCCTTGCTGTATCTCCTGGTATACCCGCTTGACTTCCTCCGGCTCCATAAAGTGGGCGTCGCCGTGCTGGCCGTGTCCGGCTTTTACATCCCGGACAGCCAGGGGCTGGCGGTTGAGCAGTTCAATTACGGCCATGGCCAGTATGGCCATCAGCAATTTGCTAACCGCCAGCCGCCAATTCATAGGCATCTGCAGGAACACCTGGAAGCCCGTCAACAGGGCATAGGCAATGACCAGCACCAAGATTGGGCGAAACATTTTTTTCAAAAAATCACCTGCTTTACATCATCTCCATAAAGGCTTCGCTTTGCGGGGTCATCGCCTCCGGCTCAATTTGCTGGGCCTGATACTGTTCGCTTGTCTGCTCCAGTTCGGCATAACGGACACAGTATTCCATTGCATTGTGGAGCCTGGCCACACTGTCCTTCATGCTGAAGCCGGAAACTTGCCTGGCATCTTCCAGCGCGGTGGTGATTCTCTCCGACAACTGGCCATCGACCGGCACACCGCAGCGTACCTGCAGGAGAGCCGCCAGGGCGGCGCTTTCCAGTTCTGCCACCGGCCTTTCGACCGTGCTTGTGCGGGCGATGACTGCCTCGGAATAGCCTTCCAGCAGACTTTTCAATTGTTCTGTATCGCTTTCTCCTTCCCGGATGTGGATGGTGTTTCTGGGCGCATCAAAAAAGCCGGAGCCATGGCGAATATCTTTCATAATGGAAATATTAGCCAGGTGCGCGGCATCTTCCACACGGTGAATCAGGTCGCCATGCTGGGCGTCTGTCCATTGCAGCGGAGCGTTGTCCAGGTACTCACTCTCGGGCAGATCGTACTGCTCCAAAGCATAGACGCGCTCTATCCCATCGGAACGCAATACAGAAACAAAATGATCTTCTTCGCCAGATTTGACATTGGGCGACCCGAGTGCTTCCGGGGGCGGGCAGTAGGTGGCTTTTGGATTTTGCGCAAAAACCGCCACGCTATTTTCCGCACCTATACCAACGCACTGCCCGCGGAACTCCAAATAAGCCAGGTATTTCTGCGGGTCAGTGACCATTGCGGTATAGGTCTGATCAATTTTTGCTAGCAGAGCCTGAATCTCAGGGTGCATGTCTGTTCTCCCTCCTTCTTGATTCAGAACTGTATTCAGTTCATTCAGTCTGGCCAGTTTGGTCTGAAATTCTTTCTCATACGCAAATGGATGTTTGACTGCCTCTTTGGCATCTTCCAGGTTTTTGTTCAGTATCGTCAACCGCTCCTGATCAAGCGCCTGTGTATCAGATAGCTTTTCTAATAGATGGCGGAACGAGGAAAAGTTTTCTTTCGGGTTAAACTCGAAGTTGTATTTCTGCTCGCCCTGGAGATATCCCATAAAGCTGACCGCTTTGGCGTCATAATAGGCATGGATATTGAACCCTCTGTACTGACCGATGATGACGTCACCGGCTGTGGCCCCCTGGAGAGCATCGCGCAGAGCAGCGTCGGCAGCTTTACGCTCCGTATAGGTTGTTCCCATTACAATAGCGGAAAATTTCTCACTGCCGTCTGGATTGAAACTGCTATTGGCCCTGTAAACGTCGATGTCTTTGGAAACCGCATCCAAAGATTCTTCGACTTTTTGTATGGAGGCAGGATACCCGATAGCGATCTTGTCCTGTAGTTCGAATATCTGCGACATGTGGGAGGACCGCAATGTACTTAGTCGGGCTACTTCATTGTCCAACTCCATCTTTTCTTTGATAAGGGGATTGCCGGCGCATAGGGCTTTGATTTCCGCGTAGGATAGTGCAACTTCGTCCAAATCCTGACAAGATCGAGCAGGCGACTTGCTGGTCATAATTTGCGATATGAATTTTTGCTTGTTTTCGATCAGCTGCCAACTGTAGGCGTCGAAGCTGCCTTCGGTTGCATACCGATAGATCTGCACAGATGGGTTTTCGTTGCCCTGGCGCAGAATCCGACCTTCGCGCTGCTCAATATCCGAGGGCCGCCAGGGCACATCCAGATGGTGGAGCGCAATCAATTTGGTTTGCACGTTGGTTCCGGCTCCCATTTTTTGTGTACTGCCCATCAGGATGCGCACCTTTCCGGCACGCACTTTTGCAAACAGAGTGGCTTTTTTGGCGTCGGTATTGGCGTCATGGATAAATGCAATCTGTTCCTTCGGAATACCTTTGGCAATCAGCTTGTCACGGATATCGTCGTAAACGTTCCATTCTCCTCCAGTGCTGGGGGTGGCCAGATCGGAGAAGATCAGCTGCGTCGATTGTGTGGCCATGGTGTTTTGCCAAATCTCAAATACCTTGCTGGCGCAGGCCGTGGCTTTGTTTTCGGGAACATCCGGGAGAAGTGGGTTGAGCAGCCGCTGATCGAGAGCCAGTTTCCTGCCGTCCGTTGTAATTTTGAGCATGTTATCCGTGTGCGGGTCTACATTGCCTGCACGGACTTTCTCGGCCCGCTCTCCAAGAGCCTGGATGCTTTCTTTCTGTAGCTCCGTAGGAGGGCACATCACCGCTATGGCCTTTCCACCTTCCAGATCGGGAACTTGTAGGTTCAGCATATCGGAAGTCTGCACATCAGTGGCCAGCTTCCACATGTTGATAAGTTCGGGGAGATTGAAAAATCTTGAAAAGCGTGTTTTCGACCGATAGCCAGTACCTTCTGGGGCCAGTTCGATGGAGGTTGTGGTTTGTCCGAAGTTGGCGGCCCAGGCATCAAAAGAGAGAAGGTCATGGGCACGCAACGTGCTGGCCTGGATATACCGCATCATGGTATACAGCTCAACGGGTGAGTTGCTGATTGGGGTGCCAGTACAGAAAACAAGCCCTCTCTCGCCAGTGATTTCATCCAAATACTGGGTTTTCATCAGAAGATCAGTTGCTTTCTGGCTTTCAGAGGTTGAAATACCGGCAACGTTTTGCATTTTTGTGGTGACTGCGAGATTTTTAAACTCGTGTGCCTCGTCCACCATGAGAGAATCGACGCCCAACTGCTCGAATGTCACCACATCGTCTTTTGGGGAATCCATCAGCTTTTCCAAATGGGACTGTAGGCGTTTTTTGGTGGTTTCCATTTGCTTGACAGTCAGGTCTTGCCCGCTTTTTTCCTTTTTTGCTCTGGCAATTTCTTGCGTGTATCGCTCGATCTCATCCTGCAGGTATTGTTGCTGCCTTTCTACTGATAGCGGAATCCGGGTAAATTGGCTGTGTCCCATAATCACGATATCGTAGTTGCCGGTAGCGATACGGGAGCAAAACAGCTTGCGGCGATCTTTCTCAAAATCACGTTTTGTGGCAACAAGTATGTTGGCGTTGGGATAAAGGCTCAGGAGTTCGCTGCCCATCTGTTCGGTGAGATGGTTGGGCACGATGATCAATGTTTTATTACACAGGCCCAGGCGCTTTTTCTCCATCGCAGCAACCCCCATGACCATGGTTTTGCCTGCGCCGACGGCGTGGGCTACTAGGGTGTTGCCGCCAAACAAAATTCTGGCTATTGCGTTACGCTGATGAGGTCTGAGCGTGATCTCCGGGTTCATACCCGGAAAATGCAGAAAGCTCCCATCGTACTCGCGTGGCCGGAGATTGTTAAAGTGGGTGTTATAGTAATCAACCAGCCGCCGACGCCGGGCAGGATCGCGGTATATCCAATCCTTAAAGGCGGTCTCAATTTGTTGCTGCTTGTCCTGGGCCAAACGGGTTTCCTTAACATTCGGAACAGCCTTCTTCTTCCCGTCTACATCCTCGATATAATCTACAACCTTGACCGCCTGCAGATTCAGACTGCAGCGTAAAATTTCATAAAAGTTTTTTCTCTTTGTACCGAAAGTGGTTGTGGCCTTTAAGTTGTAGCTGTCAACCGAGCTGCCTTCGATGTTCCAAGTAGCGTTGAGCCGATTATAGCTGACTTTTATGGATTGTGCCGCCCAGCGATTTGGTTCCATCGTTTCCAGAATGAATTGCTTGATATCCTCTGGAGGAATCCAGGTTGTCCCAAGGTGCAGTTCGATTTCAGATGCCGTCAAATCTTTCGGCTGAACGGTTTTCAGGGAATCCACATTAACCTGGTAACTGGGGTCCTGTTGGGCAAATATTTCAGCCGTGGCCAGTTTTTTGCGTACATCACCAGAGAGGTATTCTTCGCCGGTTTGATACAATGGCTCACCGGCAGCTGTCGTTTCACCAGGAACGCGGAATACAACGCCGGTCAGTTCCTGCAGCAACTCACTACGGGGTTTGCCGGTGAGCTGCTCCATATAGGACAGATCCACACGGGTATGTTCCTGGATAGACAGCATGAGAGCCTCATTGGCGGTATCTACATGGTCAATCACCAGGTTTGGCCGGATGGTTCTTTTGGTAAACATATCCGACTTCGCCTTAAAGTTGTGATCATCGTCGTAAATTTCCAAAGAGCAAAGCAGGTTGTATCCGCTATCCTCACGCATGGCCAGGGAGTTTGCACGACTGCTGAGTCTGCCATACTTCTCCGTATAGGCGTCATACTCGAGATTTAACCGGCGCTGAAGCTGTACAATCGTCTCATCCGGGAGATCGTCCAGCTGGGCCTGAATCAACTCCCGTGTGGTGGCCAGGATAGAGACCATGCCCCTAATTCGTGCCTGTCCGGTGGCGTTTACGATAACTTCCCGCATAACCGAATCGGTACGGAAAAAAATCTTATCGTCACGGATACAGTAGCTGTAATTCCGTACACCAGTGTCTGCGGGAAGGGTAGCTGCCTCTTCTGGCTGTTGCTCCAGAATAACCGGCTCAGCCTTCACCAACGTGGCATTCAACCTTCCCATCGCAGCCTGCAGCTGCTCCTCCAGAGATGAGCTGGTATCAGGCTGACAGGTGGGGCGCATCCCATAGGGGCCGCTGACCATCTCCATTTTTCCGCAAATCATCTCCGGGTGATCGATGAAATACTGGTTCATGGGGATGCCATCCGCATTTGTCCCTGTGTGCAACCAGGATGCGTCAGTGTCAACAATGCGGTCGCGTTTTTGCAGGAACAGGATGTCAGCTGTTACTTCCGTACCAGCCAGAGCCTTAAAGGCCGTATTCGGCAGGCGCACCGCACCGATCAGCTCACAACGGGCTGCAAGATATTTTCGCACATCATCTGACTGCTTATCCATCGTGCCGTTGGTCGTGATTATGGCCTGGATGCCCCCTGTGCGCAGTTTGTCAATGTTTTTCGCCGCAAAGTAATCGTGTATCAGGAAATTGTAACGATTAAAAGCAGGGTCGTTTACTTTGTACTGCCCGAAGGGGACGTTACCAATCACCACATCGAAGTAGCTGTCCGGCAACGCAGCTTTTTCGTACCCACAAATCTGGATATTGGCATTAGGGTACAGCTGCTTGGCAATGCGGCCCGTTATGGGGTCAAGCTCCACGCCGAACAGATGCGCGCTTTCGTCGAAGCTGGCCGGTCTGTTTGCGAAGAACGCACCCACACCCATACTAGGCTCCAGGATGTTACCGCCCTGCAAACCAAAGCGCTCCAGTGTGCTGTACATTACGCGAATGATCTCTGGCGACGTGTAATAGGAGGTAAGCGTGGACGCTCTGGCGGCCTCGTATTCGGCCTCTGGAAGCAGCTCTTTCAGTTCCTGATATTCTTTATGCCAGTTACCCTTTCGTGCGTCAAAGGCGTCTGCTAGGCCACCCCAGCCCACATATCGTGCGAGAAGCTGCTGCTGTTCCGGGGTGGCCTGCATGCCGGTTGTCTCCAGGTGTTGGAGCAGACGCAGGGCGTTGATGTTGTCCTGAAAACGGGCCTTTGCTCCGCCCGGCTCTCTTTGCTCATCCGGCAGTGCTTTATAGTTTTGTGCGTTACGGGCAATATTGGCCTTGTATTCCTCATAGGCGGCCTGTTCGGCGTCTGCTACCGTCTGGAATTTCGTCCATTCTCCATTGATAGGTATTTCTACAGCGGTCTTTTGTGGGACGGGCTGAGGTTGAACATGCTCCAGGGCCGTAGCTTCTTTCGTCTTTTCGGAGGTTTCGATGCTGGGAGTGGCTGGGGCCTGCAGACGGCTGTTTCGCTCGTCCCGTTCCAGAAGCCGGGAAAATTCCTCCCTACCCATAGATCGGCTGAACAAGGGAAGTTCCTGGTCTTGCAGAAGAATCTCCCCTTCGCCAATATCCTGGACGATAAAAGCCTTATCGTTTTCCAAATAGACAATATCGCCAGGAATACAGGGACGCTTTTGGGGAGCAGAACGGATAGCCTGTTCACGTTTCCTTTCCTGGTACTCTTGCTCAGCTGTTCCGATGAGTTCATCAAAGGTTACCCCGGACAACTCATGTTCAACCAATTCTGCCGTCGAAGCGTACTGCGCGGAAAGGATTCTTTCTCCATCGACGTTATAGACTATTTTGTGGTGAAGGAGATCCACATAGACATTGATGCTATGGTCACCTTCGCCGGTAGAGGAATAGGCCAGGTCAATGTGGCGGAGATCTTCAAATTCTGGTGGGTCGAAGCCATTCTCGGTGCAGTATTCCCGAATGATTTCTTTGGCCTGTTCCAAGTCGGCTGCCCTTTTATCTTGCTCTGCTTGACGGGCTGACAGCCATTCCTCATATTCGGGATATTCTGCGTCTGTGAGATAACGGTTACTTTGCACCAGTTCTTGCAGTCGGCTGGAGACTTCCCGCCATGTTAGTGTATGGCTTACCTGCCCATTATCGGTTTTACACTGGATTTGAAAGCCTTTGTTGTTGTAATCCAACCACCCGCGGGAACCGTTGGTAAAGTCCCACGACCTGCCGCCTGTCCCATATTCTTTTTTTAGCCAGCGAACCATTTCTTCTCTCGGCGGCAATACCGGCTGGGAAAAATAGTATTGAATCCGCATTTTTCCCTTTTCAAAATTGCTTCCGTCACAAAGAGCGCGTCTGATCTCATCCTCATTGATTATCGGCTGGTCAACAGCGGTTTCCATTTTCTGTTCCAGAAAGGAGGGAACATCTACAAATCCAGCACTATCGCAGTAATATGCTTTGGTGTCCCCACCGCGATTCAGAACAACAATGTCGGAAACGGAAAGGCTATGGCCGGTGAAGTCAGGGGGACGGTCAAGGTTGAATGTGCGGAAGATGTCCTCCAGCGTGGTTTTGCCATCCAGGGGGGCTGTGTAGACCAGATCGTAATTCTGCCGGTCAATGGCCAGCCCCGCTTCCTGCAAACTCTCGTAAGGCTCAAAGCGATAGTCCCGTGTTTCCGACCCGCCTTTTAGCTGGTAGATAGTAAAGGTATCGCCCTGCTCCGGGGGATCGACGGTGAAATACGGGTTTTCCCATTGGGAGAAAGGCATATCCGGCAAGGCTTTGTAGCTGCCGTTCTCCATCACATAGGGCCGCACCCGGTCAAAGCCGATTTCCCTTGCCACGCGGGAAAGATTTTCTAGCACTACAGAATCGGCCCGCAGCCGTTGCATGCGGGTAAAATCCTCCACAAGATAATTCTGGCCCGCCCGTACCTGAAGGATGTCAACGGAACTCAATTTGTCTTTGCTTTCGAGGCCCAATGTCAGATGGGCATAGGGCTGGCCGTCATCGTTCAGATCGTTGGTTTTGTTATAGGGTTGGTCGCGCAGCGCGGCGAATCGGTCCCTGGCTTCCTCAAAGGTTTCGTAATGTTCAATGGGGGTGCGTTCCGAGGAATTTGTGGCCCAGGTTTTCAAATCGGGAATTACATAAAAACCCCATTCTCTGGGCGCTTCCGGCGATGCTTCAGCGGTGACTTCCGATGTTTCCGGGACGCTGCGGGTTCTCGTATCTTTTTTCTGTACGGCAAGGCCCTCCGGCGGGGGCATAGTCATGTGCATGGCTTGGGCTATATCGCGGACAGGGGACAGGCACGCTACCAGAGAATGGCTGAGCAGCGTCCCCAGCCGCTCAAGCACTTTGGGCCTGTTTTGATATTGCGTTGCGAAAGAAAAGGAGCTGGTATCCAGATCATCCACCGGCATATTGAGGCGAGTATAGACCACATATTTTGCGCTTTGTTCAAGGAATTTTTGCAACTCGGCACGCATCGCGGCAGATGTTTCAGACTTTACTTCGGTATCTACAATTTGCTGAACTTTAGTATGCACATAGCTGTCCAGGCTTTTTTCTCCACTACGCCTCAGCAGGTTGTGCCTCGCAATCCCCGATTTGCTTTCGTATACGGTCCACGGGAAGAGACCGGGGGTGCTGCGCCCCGCCGTGTCTTGATAGTCAAAGACATACGTAAGACATTCTGGATGTTTTGCATCAAAAACAGGGATTCCGTGCGAGCCACGAATAATATGCCGGTTTTTTTCACGGTCCCATTGATTCAGCGTTGCGACAGCTTTTATTCCTGGTCGTTGATGGTGCAAAAGCACCTGGCTTTGAAATCGCTCCTCATAGGTGTACGCCGCCGAGCAGAGAAATGCTGCCCAGGTGGCGGGGCTTTCTGTGATTACACCAAGAGCATGCAAATATGCCTCTGTTAGCTGCCTATATTTTGTTTTGTGTTCCATCGGCTGACCCCTTTCATAAGTTCCCCAAAAGAAAAAGGGAGCAGGACAGAGCCTGCTCCCCATGATGGAAGTATTCGCAATATATTAGAAGGGCGATGCTTCACCTTCCTCGATCAAGGTGAACTCTTGGTCAGAAGCGCTGTCTGCATCACGGTCCAGCGCTTCCCAATCCTCCTGTGTGCCATCGAAAAATCTGTTTTTGGCCCGTCCACGGGTTGCGACAGGCCGGGCCATTTTGGGAATCCCCAGTTCACCTCTCTGGCAGCCGCCGAACATCAGCGGTTCGGCCAGTTCTTCTGCCTGGGCCTTCAAAGCGTTCATGTGACCGACATGCTCCAAAGGATGGGTGTTCTGGTCCGGGGCCGGGTTGTTGACAAGCAGAGATTTTACTGTATCAGCAATAAAGTCTCCCACTTCCACGTTTTTCTCTTGGCAGAGGGCCGCCAATTCGCCCTTGCAGACCAGCTCCCAAAATTCCTCCGGGCAGTAGGCTTCCAGCCAATCCTTATGCTGCTGCCCGTATTTTCCGCTGAAGCCGCCAAAATCAGCAGCCGCGGGCCAGCTTGTGTTATAACGGGTGCGTGCTTCCTGGAATGCAATCTCCTGATCGGAAAGGAAGCCCATGTTACAGCGGATTTCTTCCGGGATTTTTTCAAGTAAAGCCAGACGCTCCGGCTCCGCCATGGCATCAAGCTGCGCCAGCAGTTCCTCCTCCGGGATGCCCTCAAACCAGTCGAACCGCTCCTGCTCGGTCATGTTCTCCAGTAACTGCATGTTGATGTTCATAAGTGTACCTCCGCGTGCTTCGTGTGATTCTCTTACACACAATTTCGCTTAATCTGATGATTTTGTCAAGGGGTATTTCAACGAAAAGTCATCTCAGAGCGTTTCGCCCCGAAATATGCAATTTTTTTTGCAAATTGCAGCTAGAAATGTTTCGGTGATTCGTGAATAATTGACTGTGCCTATTAGGCACAAATCGGTGATTACAGATCAATGGTAGATAGGTTGCGTTCATCGGAAAGCCCGGTTTTCAACTTTCGCACATTTTGCTTTTCGCCGGTCAGACCGTTGGCGACGTGGGCAGCCCGGTTCATTCTTTGTGTCTGCTGCTGATCGCTGTTCAGTGTTTTGGCCAGGCGAAACAGCATGTTCTGCACTGCATAAGTGGGGCTTTTTTCCTGATAATCGGAACCATCCACCTTTTCATCCGGGGTTGCGTTTTCTGGCTCACTGTGCGAAGCTGTTTTTTCCTGTACTGCTGGCGCGTTTGGTGGTTTGCCGGCCTGAGAAAGAACAGCAGCATTTCCCGCCGAAGTCATGGCCGGTGTTGACTTTTTCTGAGGAACGTGCGAAGCTGTTTTTCTCTGTACTGCTGGCCGCACATACCGCTCGGCGGCATGGATGATGATGTTATGTCTGGTCACCTCGGTGCGGCCAGCGCGGCGTTCTTCAAAATCGCAATAAGGGTGAAAGAAGCTGTTTTCGATCTCTGCAAACTTTTTGTCCAGGGTTTCTTCGTAGGAGGCGTATGTCAGGGCCAGTTCTTTTTGACTGTCCAGGTATTCTTCATACATGGACCGCAAGATCGGGTCCCGTTGCATGATTTTTTCCAATACGCCATCTACTTCGGCTTTGAGTTGAGGCGGCAAGAATTTGTATGTGTGCTTGCCTGGGGTTTCCCGTAGTTCTTTGCCCAAATCCTTTAGGGCGTCTGTGATTTCACGGTCCACCAGATACTCGCTGGATACCAGTTTGCGCAGCTGCTCATTGAGTTTGTCGCGGCGCTTGCTTTTTTCTTCCTTCAGATATTCCAGATCGCCGCGAAAGATTTCATTGGTGAAACTGCTTTTGACTTTGCGTGTGGCAGCATTGAGTGCTGCGCTTTTGTCAGCCTCTTTTTCTCGATGCGGTATGAACGCTTCCCGGTTGTCAGTTGACCAGACCAAAAAATGCAGATGAGGGTGAAAGTCTTTGTTATGCCAGGAGCATACCATCCGCAGATTGTTGGGGGAAATGTTATATGCTTTCGCCAGTTCATCGGCTTTCAGCGCGATCAGATTTTTCATGTAATTGCGGTCTACCCCCAGCCGCTCACAATCGCTGGCATTAAGTGAGTACACATGACGCCATACAGTACTGTTTCCAGGGGTTTCCACTTCTACCTGTGCGGACAACACATTTTTTTCTGTACCGTTCTGGTCGAAGATGGGGCTTTGCCGGTCAATATACGCGATGTAGTTTGTGGCATGGCGGGCATTGGCGAAATAGCCGGAGTTAAGTATCGCTTTGACTTTCACTGTCTCACCTCACTTTCGGACGGAGAAAAACAGGTTGTGCCTATTAGGCACAGTCTGTTTTTCTCGATAATTCGATGGAATTATCCGGCGTTTTTGCAAGAGAAATAGGCTCATTCTTCCAAAATATCTTCCAGCCGGAACACACGATCATTCATTTTCAAGTATTCCACGGCGGCGCGGCGGTAATTGTCCAGCGCGCGGGGGTTGATTTCCAGTTCGTGCGCAAGAACCTGGCAGATTATAGCCTGTTGGATCGCCAGTTCAGATAACACTTTGTTGGTGCGGTTGTTCAGTCGTGTTTCCATCAGGTTGACGCTGGCAAGGAAGGTGCGCTTCACGCTCTCATTGATGAAGGCCCCGTCGGTTTGCATATACAGGTAGTCTTTGTAGTAGCGGATGGCGTTCTCAAACACGGCGGTTTCAGTGCAGCCTTCTTGTGCGGCAATTTCCTCCACCGTCTTTTTCGTTTCCTCACTAACACGGTATGTCTTTTTGTACAAGTCCATCTTACCGCTCCTTTCTTGGAGATGATTTTCCCTTGTTTTGAGAAAATTTGAAAGCAGTAGGGAAAATGCAGGATAAAGCTGTACGGCACAAGTGCCGTACAGCAACACACCGCGCCGCAGTGCAGCGCGGTTTTTTAGGGATATTTTGTACGGCTTTTTGTACGGCTTTTTTTCTTTCTAAATATTTCTTTGCCGTCACCTTTTACACATTTTACATATTATCGCTTGTTTTTTGCCGTACATCTGCCGTCAGATTGCACAGCGGTACAGAAAAATCAACGGTTTTATGTTGCTTTTTAAGCTGTAGCTATACGGCAACTACAACCAATTCTCCGGCGCAACGCGAGTATTGTTGACATACACCTCAAAGTGCAGGTGGTTGCCGGTGCTGTCGCCGGTGCTGCCCACCGCTGCGATTGTCTGACCCTGGGTCACGGTCTGACCGGCAGAAACACCCAGGGAGGAGCAGTGCGCGTAGAGAGTGTAGATTTGATTGCCGTCCACAACGCCATGGTAGATCTTGACGTAGTTGCCCCAGCTGTTATGATAACCGGCTTTCACGACCACGCCATCAGCGGCGGCATAGATCGGCGTTCCGTAACCGGCGGCAAAGTCCATTCCCCCGTGCGGTGCGCCTGTCCAGCCATCCGGCTCTCCGAAGTGACAGGATATGTAGCTGTAGCTGGCCAGCGGTATAATGAAAGTTCCGTTGCCGCTGCCGGTGATCCCGCCGGTGTAATCTTCAGACGGGGTAAAGCTGTCTGTGTTGGTAATGCCGACCTGGGTGACGGTGACACCATACAGGTCCTCCCAGTCGGTCTGATACAACACTTTGGTCCATTCGATATTGACTTCGGACCAACCTTCCCAATCGTCATTCAGCGTCGCCGCCTGCAGCTCCTGCAGGTACTGTTCCATAACTTCGCTTTCGCCGGTGTAAGAGGGGCTGCACAGTTCTTCCCATTGAGCAACGGTCTGTTCAGTGGCACCGCTTTCGCCGTTCCAGTTCTCGCAGCCAGGTAAACGAGCCGTCACATACAAGTCATAGTGATCTCCGGGACAATAACTTTCTGTGTGGGAGTTATCGCAATCGGCGCTGTCATCGCTGTGGTGATAGGTTCCCCCGTTACCATCGGGGTGACCGTCGCACACCTTCCGGCTCATGCAGCCACCGCAGGAATATGGCCCGCGCTCCCTGGTGGAGAAGGAAACACTTTTCAATGCGACCCAACAGGCCAGCGGGGACATATCCGTTTCCCAATCCTGCTCATAATAGCAGGAAACAATGGTCAGAACTTCCTTGTCGTTATTGGAAAAACCGTTTTCCCATTGCAGGATGACGTTACGGTATTCATTACCGTTACGGTCAGTCCGCTGCCGGTACTCGGCCATTTGCTCATCCACATAGGCATCCCTGGCTTCGTCCATAAGCGCTGCGGTCTGGCCGACCAGGGATGTGTCCTCGGTGAGAAACGTGGAGAGGGTTATCGTGAACAGCGCAATGATCGCCTGCAGACCGGCGACCAGCAGAAAGATGATCGAAAGCACCACCGCCACGATGGTGATGATGATTTTGCGGGTCCTCTCATCGGCCAGTTTCTGCGCGATGAGAATCGCAATCTTGGCAGGCATCAGATGCCCCCTTTGTCACCAAACAACTCGGCTTCAAAGGGAAGCGTCCCCACTTCCATGTAGTATTTTCCGTTACCTGCTTTCAGCAGGCAGTGACGCTTGTTGGAAACACTGATGCAAGCGGCTTCGCCATCCGTCAGCTTCAATGCCTCTTTCATATCCTGGAGATCAACCTGTCCACTGTAAAAAAGGAATTTGAAAGAGGACATGTTGATGATCGGGGAGCTGTACCGTCGCACCGATTCATCCAGGCAGTCCTGGAGCTGCTGCGTCGCCACACCGATACAGGCGTTATACTTTCTGCTGCGACGGGCAAAATAGCTGATGTATTTGGCCATCAGCGGCTGCTCCAGGTACATATACAGCTCGTCGAAGCTGAGAAGCACCTGGAACTCTCGGAGCAGCACGATGGACCAGATGTAGGTGTTCAGGTTGTTCTCCACGGCCTGGAGGCGCTGTTCGCTGCCCTCCAGCAGAGCGCCCATAGAGAAGCAGATCAGTGGATTGCTTTTTACGTCGATGGTGGTTGTACCGTTGAAGATGTTGGACAGTTCACCGTAGGTCGGGTCGTTGATATACAACAGGACCTCAGAAATCATTTCTTTGGTGAGCATGGGGTAGCTGTTTTTACTCAGCTGTTTTTGCACGAAATCATACAGCGTGCTGAAGGTGGGGTAGTCCTGGTGCTGGAGCCGGTCAAAGTCGGTGTGCTTGTCAATGCCCACCGACGCATACATTCCCTGGACCAGAATCATCAGCGCACGGAGAGTGCTGTCTGGCATCTCCGGCATCATAATGCGGAACTCATCTTTGAGCCAGGAAAGATGCTGCAAAAACATGGGCGATTCATTGGAAATCTCCGGCAGCTCGGCTCCTTCCTCAATATCATCCTCCAGCTTGATTCTTCGCACCTCGAAGATGTTGATCTTGTGGTTGCCGGAAGCGCAGTCGATTACGACGCCGCCCAGGCCGCGTGTGACATCGCTGTATTCGTTTTCCGGGTCCATGACGTAGCAATGAACCCCGCGTGTCACCATGAATGTCAGAATTTTCTTCTGAAGATAACTCTTGCCCTGGCCAGCGGAGCCGGAAATGAAAAACACGCCGTTGGTGATCTGGTCATCCCGCTGGAAGATATCGGCATACACCGGGCCGCCGCGATCGGTGCGGCCCAGGGGCATGCCGTGGGGGTGAATCAGGCTGGAGTAACTGAACGGATACAGGGCTGCCACGGTTTTACTGGGCAAATTGTTGGAACACAGGATAAAGTGGTCGCTGCCCAGCGGTTGCACGGAGGAAAAGCCGTTGCGCTGTTCATAGTTCAGCTGGTCATAGGTAATGCCGACACCTGCAAGTTCGATCTTCACCTGCTGCTCCAGGTTCGCCAGGTCCTCCAGCGTCTTGCCGTAAATCTCAATATATACGTTGACGCTGTAAATGGTATTCTGGTTTCGGGTGACTTCGGCGTAGAAGTTCTTGATGTCCATGGTCTCCTGGGCTGCGTCCATTTGTTCTGTGGCCTGGCTTTTGCCGCCGATAACGGCTTTGTTGCGAATCTGCTCGTCAATCAGTTTTCGCGCATTGTCTTTCTGGAGAGGGGTCATTCGCATGGTGAAAGAGGTGCCCCGCATGCTGGCTACCGTGTACAGGGCACGCGGGGGAATCTGAGCCGGGAAGTTCTTTATCATAAGGGTTCGGCGCATCAGGCCGGATTGCTCGGCATGGTCACGGGTGAAGTCAATGCGGTTGGGGCAAAGTCGGCGCTGAATTTCCTTGTTGTAGATCGCAGGTTTGGCCTTTGCCATGTTTGGGTAGTTTTTTACTTCTTCGGCAATGGTGTAAATGTCCACGTTGATGAACTCGCGCACCAGGTAATTGCGCAGAAGGACGGCCATCTCGTCATTTTTTACGCGGTCGATTTTGTACCCTTTGCCCACGATCAGGGTGTAGATGTCATCCTCCTCGGACTGCGCTTTGTAGATAAAATAGTACGCCCGCTGCACCGCACTGGATTTTGTCTCGGTGCTTTCGATCTCATTGACCACGTCTGCCAGGATGTGGTCATAGCGGCGCGGCAAACTGCGGTAGTATTCTTTGAGGGCGCTCATGTCCTCGATTTTATCTGTACCGAACATGGTGAAGGGGCAGCGCAGGGAATCGAACAACCGGCACAGCTGTTCGATTTCTTGCGCGATTTCTTCATCGGTCATCACGTCGGTGTTCGGCGGGTAATAGCGATAGAAACGGAACAGTTCCTTGCCGTCCCTGCCGCCATAGATGCCGCCGTCGGTAAAGCGGAACTGAATCAAATCCTGGATAGGCAAGCGAGAACGCATTTGTTTCACTAGGCGCTTGCGTTTGCGCTTTTCTTCTTTATTTGCGGCGTGTTTTTCATTGGCGGTAAAGGTTTTTGTGAAAAGGTGGTAAAGGGTTCTTGTGCGCAATGCACCGAATAGATTGTGTTCAAAATCCACCCGCGCCGCGCCAATGGCAACAAACAGGGTCAACGCCAGCAATTCCAAAGAAGTAAGGTAAAATGTAATTACCACCAAAGTGGCAATCAGAATCAGTTCCGGGACAGTCCACCACCACAAAAGAAATTTCTTTTGCAGCCGTGGCGGGCAGAGGTACTTTTGGGTAGTCATTTTTCCTCCTTTTGGGTGGGCTTGTGCCTATTAGGCACAAGCTGTTTTTTGCGATGGTTCGATTGTTTTTGCTCTCTCTTTTGCATACGCGGCGGCTACTTTAATAGCCCTTTGACAGCCCCCGCGAAATAGGCGACGCCCGTTGGGTTGATATGCGGTCCCGCGCTGGATAAACCATATTTGTCCAGCGTGCGGCTCACACCGCCCATGCCCAGTAAGCAGCCCATCCCCAAAAACGTGCTGGCGATGCCGGTACTCATCAGCAAGGTGATAGCCAGGGCATAAAAAAAGTACTCAAAGAAAAAAGTCAAGCCCACGGCCATAGCCTGGCGAAACCAGCCTGAGAAGGCCGTTTGATCGCCGCGTAAGACACTGGTTTCGTATAGCGGAACCATAGCGATTAAAGTGATGAATTGTACAAATCGCAACGTGATTTTATATATAAAAACTCCGCTGCCAATTACGACAATAAAGAAACAAATCACAGATTCTAGAAGGCTACTGCCGACTACAAGATCAGGAGACAACCACAAGTTGGTCAACGAGTTTGCATACTCTGTTCCCTCGAAATTTGTAACTGCGTCGCTCAACCTCAGAAGCTGAATCAGGCTCAAAATTGCTTTTGTCATTACATGCACCAATTTGGCACCGAAAAGAGCAAAAGCCAGCCCTGAGACGAAGTTCTTTGTGACTGAGGACATGTATACGGTTTTTTCTTCTGAGCGTGCCTCTAAAATGTCATAGAGCATCAGGATACAGCCGATAGCAAATACTCCCATGGCTATCCAACTGGAGCAGGACACGATAGCACTGATAATTGAATCATCCCAAAGAGACACGATCATTTTGCTGACAAAATCCATAATGACTGTCAAAAGTGCAACAAAAATGTCGTGTATCAAAGTGGCGATGCCGTCTGCTATGAGGTTTAGGATAAATTTTCCGATTACTTCCATTTTTTAATCCCCGATGAAAAAATAAGCTGCTGCCCAGGGGTGAACCTCCTGAGCAGCAGACTTTTGTACACAGTGGGTTAAACAGTGGTTCCGAATACACCGGCAGACAGAAGCAGCCAAAGGCCGCCGGTGCCGACCGCTACCAACAAGCCGATGATTTCCTTCCACATAAACTCCCAGAAAACATCCGACATGCCATCCCGGTGAGCCTTGAACAACTGCGGTATCTGGAAGACACAGTATATAACAGCGGCTGCGGCGATTACGGGACAAACAAGATTGGTGCCGATGGCAGAGAGAATGCCAAGAATTTGGTCTTTTACGTCGGTAGTGAAAGAATTTACATCAATCATATCGTATTCTCCTTTGTGTGTTTTCTAATGAAAGAACTGGTCTTATGGTGTAAGCTCTAAACCAATCGACGGTTGCACCGTCGGTTCATCGGTGTGGGTCGGCGCTTGTTCGACAGGCTCTCTTTCCATTTCTGCGCGTTTCAGAATCAGCGCATCGTTCCAGTCTTTCGCGCCGGGGGCATTGGCGTTGGGCAGTTTGTCGATCACCTTGCCGGTGAATCCCCTTTCCTCCAGGAGCTTGCGGCAGTTTACCCGGCTCTTTAGGCCGCCTTCGTCCGCGTCCTGGGCAAGATAAATCGTCTTGATTTGGGGGTTCTCGTCAAGATAGATACCAAGCGGCCCTTCATAGGTGGTTTCCAGAGAAAGGTAAGTATATGCCTTGTGGTCAAGCCCGTGGATCTCCAACATCGAAGCGAAGCTCCAGGCGTCCACCGCCGCTTCGGTGACCACAAGTTTGGTATGGCTGGGGCTGTGGTTCATCACACAGCGCTTTTGATAGTCGCTCCCCTCGACCACGTTGCGGTATCCCTTTTGTCCGTCACGGGGCGTCAAGGTGCCTTTTCTGGCGCAGTAATTGATTTCTCCTTTGCCATCTCGACCGAGATAGCAAAGATTGCCGCGTTCATCGGGATAGATGGTTTTTTCCTGCACCAGCCACTTCACAATGGTCGGCGTGATTTTTCTTGTACTGATTAAGTAGGCATAAATCCGTCGCCATTTGCTTTTATCCTCTGTAGGAAGGACGAGGGGCACCGATTCTTTGGCTTTTGGTTCGGGAGGTTTTGCGGGGGGCGACTGGTGCGGCTTTGACCGCTCTTTTTCATACTCCGGCAGCTGCTTCCGCAGTTCGATCATGGCTGTGCGGGCGTCGCAGCTGTGCAATCCCATGTAGAGGTCGATCACAGAACCGCCAAAACCGCGACTGTTCCAGGTGAATACATTTTTGTCTGGTGTTATGACCAGGCTATCATGCCCTTTCACGGTGAGCTTTCGCCCTCGTGGTATTACTTCATAACCCTCAGAGCGTAGAAAATCGGCAATAGTTATATTTTCAATGATTGCCGTCCTTAAATCGCTGGACATAGTTCACCTCCATCAAGGTGAAGTTACACCTTTTCCGTTGTGCGTTTCTTTTCCTTTCTCTTGCGGGACAGAATGAAAAGAATAAGGACCACGGCAGCAATGACAAGGCCAATGCCCAGCACGGCCGCTGCGGCCTGCAGGACGGTCCATACACTGGCAGGCTTGTAGTGCGCGGTGACCAGCCAGTGGTACAACCCATCTTCCTGACTGGCGGTGTCCTCGAAGCTGTAGGAGGCCGTCACGGTGCCGGTGCGTTCCTCATCTTCACTTTCTTCGTATCGGGCAATCCAGCCGGTGGCATAGACGGAGATCGTGAAGGTGGCACTGCGGTTCATCATGTCGGAACCTGGCAGTGCCTCCCACTTGCCGGTCCATTCTGCATCAACGATTTTGTAGTCCTTATTGTTGAAGCCGAGATAGGTCAGAATTTCCGTCTCATAGCCTTCATAGACCGGTTTGGTGTCGTTGTGGGGCAGAACCAGACTGCCGAGGAAAATGCCCTTGACGTCAGGCCAGCCGTAGTAGGTTGCAGGAATCTCCATATCCACCCAGCCATAATCACCAGTCTGCTCAATGCCGACCAGGTGGCCGGTGAAGGTGTGGCCATCGTCAGCGGTTATCGTTTCGGTCTCGTTGGCTGTCGGCTGCTTGGGGGAATAGCCGAGGTCCACAAAGCCGGTGTAGCTACTCCGGGGTTCCTCAAGCCAGTCGGCAGAAACAAGGGCCAATGTAATGGTTTTTTCAGCGCTCAGCTGATACTCCATCGTAGAGGGAACCTCATCCAGCGACTTGATGTTTTCTAAGGTCATATCATAATACACTGGGCCGCTGATCAGATCGGTAACGTAATCTTCCAGTTCATACAGTTTGCCGTTCTTCCAAAGAGTATCTTCGGGAGCGGCAATCTTGTCGCCCAGCTTGCTTGTGGTGGCTTCATAACTGGTGGTGTAGGTATCGTCATCACCTGTCTGTGCCCATTTTTTGTTGTACTGGCTGCGGTCGAACACCACATACCCGTATTTGGCGGTATTGCCGAAACCGGTCTCGTCGCGCTCATAGGAGGGCTGCTGTTTCTCGTTGATGATGACGCTGGTGGGCCGACCGTCAGCGAGAACCACAGTGGCATTGCCTTCATCCAGGTTATACAGAATCTTGGCGTTGTAGTCTGCATTGGTCAGCCAGAGTGTGCCATTGTCCTCGGTCAGCGTGAAAGCATAGCCGCGTTTGCCGAGATCGGAGCCGTTGTCCGTGGAATGGGTGCCAGGCTCATCGTTGCGCCAGTAATCGCCGTAGTACCCGGCAGGAGCCTGGCTCTCTACAATGAGGAATTTTCCTTCATTGGAGAACCAGCGCCCGCTATCCGGGTAATCCGTCTGTGTGTCCTCGAAGTAAAGGTATCCTTCTTCGTAGTGTGTCCAGTCGCTGTGCAGTGTGGTTACAGTGTAGTAACCATCTTCGCGGCGCACGATTTTGTAGTTGGTGCTGACCTCATATTGGTTATTCCGCTCATTCCACTCGTACAGTGTCCAGGTCGTGTCCGGCAGGATAAATTCGCCGGTGGCATCATCGACTTTCTTAATGACGACTTTTGTTTTGTAGGGCATGTTGCGAGAAGCGGTTTCGCCCAGGAACTCATAGGTGGGATAGTCTGGATGGACGACAATTTCCTCGCTCCAACCGATGACCCAGTTGTTATGCTCCCAGGCTTTCAGATTGTAAGAGGCCGGGGCTTTCAGTTCGACGATCCGATACTTGCCCTGGTTGGCCTGATGGTAGTAGAGCACGCCTTGCTTGCCCTCCCAGCCTTCAAAAAAGGCGTCACCAATCAAGTGTACAGTGTACTTGCCATCTTCACGGCGCACGACCTGGTAATGGGTGCTCTTTTCATATTCACCTTTTTCGGGGTTCCACTCCTGGATTTCAAAGGTGGTGTCTGCATCAACCAGGCCGCCGGTGAGGGCGTCGCGCTTTTCCCAAACAACGGTGCTGTACCAGGGATTGTTGCGGAACAGGTTGTTTTCGTCGTATTCTTCCAGCGCCGGACTGAAAACGTCGAGTGTCACCACGCTGCCGTCGCCCAGCTCGATCAGGGTCCCGCCCTTATTTTCCGTCAGGACGTGGGCATTGTACTCGCTATCCGTGAGAGTGATTGTGGAGCCATCGTCGGTCAGCCGAATATAATAGGCATGCTTCCCAGCATCCTCAACCTCAAAATTGGGTGTCTCGCGTGAGCCGGTCCAGTCGCCGTAGTATCCATACGGGGACTTAGATTCCACCACGACAAACTGGCCGTCAGTGGTGACTGCACGCTCGTCGATGGAGAAGTCAATCGGCTCATAGTCGGTATAATACTGCGGGTGTTCAGTTGTGGTGCCGTCGCTGTTCACAGTATCTTCTCGGACATCGCACAGAGTATCCTCGTAGTACAGGTTGCCTTCTTCATACTGTGACCAGTCATCATGCAGGCAGGTGATGGTGTACAGGCCCTCGGTGTCCCGAACAAAGGCATAGTCTTTGCTTTTTTCGTACAGGCCGCGTTCCTCGTTCCACTGGTAGAGCGTGAATACAGCATCGTCCACGATGATCTCGCCGGTATGGGCTTCGATTTTTTTGATGATGACTTTGTTCCCCTGCGGGCGGTTGTAGTCTGCATCGTCGCCGGTATAGCTGTAGGTCTGATCGCTGGCAGTGATTTCAAATTCCTGGCTCCAGTGTTCGACCCAATCGGTCCCCTGCAGGGCGGCATCGGTATACCCTGCGGGTGCGGTGACTTCTTCAATACGGAATTTGCCCAGGTTGTCCTGAGTGTAATACACATAACCTTCGGTCCAATCGGTGTAGACCGGGTTGGTCACGGTCACAGTGTACAGGCCGTTTTCCAGGCGAGTGACGCGGTAGTTGCTGCTGATCTCGTATTCGTTGGCGTCCACATTCCATTCATAGAAAACATACTTCGCATCTTCTGTGATGCGTCCGCCGGTGAGGGCATCGCGCTTTTCCCAGGTTACATGCGCCTGCCAGGGCTGATTTGCCACAACAGCAGTAGTGGAGCCGTTAGACGGTACAGAAACAGAACCAGAACTGCTGTCCGTGGGGTCGAAACCGTGCGGGACAGTCGTTTCCTCGTAGTCAATCGTGATTTTTGCCAGCTGAGCTTTTGCTTCAGCAATGGCTGCATCAACCATGGCCTGGGCTTCATTTTGCAGCTGTGCAATCGCGTTGTTCTTGGCGGCCTCGGCGGCAGCGTTGGCCTCCTCCTGTGTGTTGTACGGTCCTTCTTTGCCGCTCAATGTGGTGGTGCTGGTTTTTGTTACTTCGTAATGAAGCGTCCAGGTGGCAGAGGCCGCGCCGTCCACTGTGGTCACAATCTGCGGGTCGCCAATGGTCCAGGTGCCGCCGCTGATCGTGCCGCTGGAAGGATTGGGGGTCAGCTTGAAGATAGCATCATCCAGCTTCTCATGGGTGATGTTGGCAGACTTGTCAATGTGTACGGTGTAGGTCAGATCGAAGCTCCCGCTGGCAGACTGCGGCGGAGCTGTCCAGTCTGCGGAATAATACTGCATCTCCGGCGCTTCGGGCACATCAGTGGTGTCCTCATCTTCTTCGATCTCCGGGCCGATCACGACAATGCGCTGCCAGTTATAACCGGCAGGCGGGAAATACGCGAAAGTGTAATACCCGCCATTTCCTAAATAGGGGCGGGCGTCCAGACCATTGTTTTCCAGAGCAGCAGCGGCCTTCATGTAGGTTTGTGCCGCCACACTGTTCGGATAGTGTTCGATAATCCAAAGCTGGGTGTCGTTGTAATACTCGTAGGCGGTTTTCAGAACTTCGTTGCCGGTGGTGGAGTAGGTGGTTGCTGCGCTGGCGGCAAAGCTGCTGCCAGCAAAATCATTTGCATCGTGGCTCTTGGACAAAAGCCCCATAGAAAGCTGATTGAGGCCACCCCAAATGTTTACCTGGTTGGCATAATGGTTTCCGGGGGTGTACTGTCCAGGTTCCAACTTGGAAACGTATGCAAAAGAATAGGTCGGGCAGCCACCGGGAGCTGCATACAGACCGTTGTCGCAACAATAGGCTTCGACGCCGTTGAACCAGACCAGCCAGGTACTTACCACATACTCGATCTTCGTGATTTTGCCGGTCGTAAACGGTGGCTGCGGGGTGTTGGCGTAGGTGCTGACCCCGTTGCTATTGGACGCGGGGAGGGCGGTGGCTTCCGCATTGCCGTCGATGGTGACATTGAGGTTTTTGCTCATGGTGGTGCCATCGGGGGCCGAATAGGTGAACGTGACAGAAAAATCTTCGGTTGCCTTCACATAAAAGCCGGAAGCAGAAGCCGACGAATCCTTGTAGCTGGCGTTTAGAATTTGGGCGCGTTCCGTTTCACTGGCAGGAACCAGATTATCGGCGGTGGATGTGTAGCTCAGAAGTTCCACGTTGTCCGGCAGTGTGATCGTCGTGGTAGCACCGTTGGTGGGGTACTCGACCTGGACGGCAATGGGCACAATTGCGTAATCTGCGCCATCCTGCTTTGCTACCGCCATTACAGCATTGGTTTCATTGAGCGCGTCTGCGTCCAGACGGCCTTTGCTGCTGGCGTCCAGCAAGTCATGCTTCCAGGCCGAAATGCTGATTTTGGTGTCGCCGGTGGCAACCGGCAGCCCATATTCGCCCATGTAACTGCCGGTCGGCGCATCCGGCAAATCGCCGTAGAGTACAGTGGCGATTTCCTCAAGATCAGGTTCATCACCACCGCCACCAGGGGCGACCGGGTTTTGCATGGCCAACTGCATGGAAATGAACAGCGCGGTCAGAGAACTGTAAGCGGCCTTGACGGCGTCGATCTCGCGCTCCTCATCGGAAAGAGCCATATAGAGATCTTCCGCGGCATAGACGGGAGCCGCCGCCGCATCCGAGGCTTCCGTGGCGGCCTCCAACGCTGCGGTCAGTTCGGCATTCGATTGATCGGCCTGCCAAGCCTGGCTTGCCAGGCCCCAGGCGTTGATCGCGGTCAAGATACCTTCCCGGTCCAGCGCGGCAACGGCGTCCACAAATGCCTGGGCAGCTTCGCTCAGGGCTGTTTCAGGGGTGGCCGAAGAAAGAGAAGATGCGTTATCGGAACTTTTTTCTGTACCGGCGTCACTAGCCGCGTTTTCGGGCGTGGACACAGATACAGAAGTCTCTACCGGCGTTACTTCCCCAGTAGGAACTTCGGCATAAATCGGTAGTGTTGTGCTGCACAGCATACACAACACTAAAAAAAGCGCCAGAAACTGGCGCAATCTGGGTTTATTCATTCTGTTTTACCTCTTTCTTTATCATTAAAAATTCAAAGTGGGAATGGCTAAATGGTGGGGTTTTAGCTGCTATCCCAAGTGAGAACTGAGAAGCCGCTTCAATTCTGAAACTTGGGCTCTTGTTAAATTCTCTTGCCGTATAACTTCTGCCCAATATTCAACTCGTGAAATTGCAGGTCTAAAGGTTCGGGCATAAGTCTTTCCGCAGCGCACAAAGCCAACCTCAGATAAAAAACCTTTTTCAAGAAGTTTCTTTACAAGAGGGAATACAGACCGCGTTTTCCAAGTGCGACCGATACATACGGAAAGCAGGTCATTTGCGGTCAGCGGAGAAGTGCTATTCCAGAAAGAGTTCATGATTTGCTTTTCGCTCTTTGATAATTGTTCCAATTCAATCCTCCTTCCAATACAATACAGAAAGAAAAAAGAGGTACGATATTGTCGTACCTCTTTGCGGCTATATTTACTTATCAACCAAACGTGGCGCACCAATAATGACAGCCATCGCCATCATAGCAGTGAGCGACTGCGCAACGGGTGTAGCCCTCATAGACCATTTGTGCATAATGGGCGCTGCTGGCCTGCCAGGAAGAAACTACAGAGGAGGCGTCGGGCGCACCCATGGCGCAAATCTCCGGGGCAGTCATTCCGTTGTGGCTAAAATCGTCCATCAGCTGGCGGCACCGGGCGGCGGCAATATCGCCCAAGCCATCGTCCCAGGTCAGTGCACCTAAACCTACGGAGGCACGAATGCCATTGATCAAATCCAGTGCACCGCCGTCACCGTACACGGTCCAATAGCCATGTCCGGCACCGGCTGCTGGAGCAGAACTCCCACCGGCTCCAGAGCCGCCGGAACTGGCAGAGCCAGCGGCAGCACCAGAGGCGGCCCCTGCGCTGGCTGCCGGTCGCGCAGCGGTTGCGACGCCGGTCAGCTCTACGGAAGTAGAAACGCCATATTCGGTGCTGGCCGTGATCGTCACCGCGCCGGTGCCGGTCACGTCTACCCAGCCACCCGATACCTGGGCAACGGTTTCGTCGCTAGAGGCCCAGGTCAGGCTTTCGGCTTCCACATCGTTGCCCTGTTCATCGGTGACGCCGATCTGCGTGCCGCTTCCCTTTGTCACTTCGGTCTTTGCCGGGGCAAGATTCAGTTCTTTCGGCCCGTCCCATACGCGAATCTGAGCGGTGGCCGTCATGCCGTTGGGGGCCGTAACGGTTACGTTGGTATCTCCTGCGGCTGCCGGCGTGATCTGCCCATTGGCATCCACGGTGACAATGGCGTTGTTGGCGCTGGCAAAGGTCAGCTCACCGGTGAAGTTCTCCGGCACCACGGTGTAGGCGAGTGCGGCGGGGCCGTCGGCAAGGTGCAGCGCCATGGATTCGGCCTCCAGACGTTCCACCGGGATGATGACCGATACCGTGCGGCTGGCGCTCAGTTCGCCCACGGTGGCCGTGATGGTGGTTTCGCCCTCGGCCACGCCAGTGATAACACCGTTCTCGTCCACCGTGGCGATAGTCGCATCGCCGCTGGTATAGACCACTTCCGGCTGGGCGTTCTCTGGCGTTTCGCCGTCATAGGTATACGAGGTTTCTGCCGTAGCCGTTTCGCCGGTGGCCAGCACCAGCGGCGTTTCCGGCAGCGTCACGCCAATTAGCTTCGGCCCGCCGCAGGCCGTAAGCATGAAAGCACCGGCGAGGGCAATACAGAACAATTTGATTTGATTTTTCATGAGTGCGCGTCCTCCTCTGTTGCAATCATTGTATCATAAATTTGCTTTGCTACAATAACCAAACGCTCGGTTTCTTTTTCTGTACAGGTAGCCAGTGTTAAAATCTGGTCACCGGCAGAAAGCTGTTCCAAACCGTCTATCTGATTTCGGGCATTTGCATCTTCGATCAGATAGCGAAATGCCTCATCCTCTAGGTTGCAGTAAATGGGAAGGCTGGTTTCCTCAACATCGCAGAAGCCCACACTACATACTTCGTACTCCAGCACGGTGCCGTTGATCTCCAGTTGGAGTGTTTTGTGATTCTGTGCCCAGGAAGTGTCTAAGTACTTGTCCAGCTGTTCAAAGCCGCCCTCCCAGCCGTCAGTGAAGGTGTGCCCGTAGATGACCACATTGCGGCTGAGATTGGCCAGAGAAACGATGGCGTCGGCATCGGCAAAGTAACAGCCACGGTAATCTTCATTGCCGTCGCTGTCCCGGCGCAGATAGTAGTCGTTATCCGGCCCCTGCTGCACCGGCCCGTCGATATTGGTGCCGGGAATGGTGAGCCAAGCAACCGTATCAGGGTTTGTACTCTCGTGCAAAGCTGATTCTGCTGTTGCTGCTGGGGGCGGTGTTGGTGTGGAAGCAGGTTCTGGGACGGAAGAAGAGCCAGCTGCAGTACACCCCGACAATGCCAGCACTACCATTACCGTGCCAGACAGGATTGCCGGGATTCTCAGGTGAGCGCGAGAACTGGCCAAAAAGAATGCCCCGGCAAGAACGCTGCCGTGTAGTCTGGAAAATCTCATTGTTTTCTCCTTCCATATTCATTTTATCACTGGTTCTGTCCCAAAATATGGACTGCGGCAGCAATGATTTCGGCATTCATTTCTGGCGACACGACAGAAGCAATGTTGTCGTATCTATTGCCGCGTTTATATCCAGGATACCCAACATAGTATGCCTGTAGCTTTTGGTTGTACAGCAGCACACAATTATGGATCTCCACTAAGGGCTGTTCATCCATATAAAGGGTTACGGAAAACCGCGCCCGACAGGATGATTTTATAGTCTGAGTGGGCCGCGAAAAATCCGTGATCTTGCAAGTCAACATTGGTCATCACCTTTCTTTTGCGCGGCGTTATAGGCGATCAGTGCCGCCTCCAGATAGTCCAGCTTTTCTTCCTCGGTATCCAGACCCACAAAATAGTGGTCAAAACGCTTGGGGTTCAGCTTCAATTTACCTGCCCTGGGGGCCGAGGCGGCCTTCTTCTCCCGGACGGGGAAAAGGCAGCGTTCAATCGTTTCAACATCATGGCGCTGGAGAGCGGCTACCTCCTTGGCGGCTTTTTCTGTGATGCCGTCCTGGTCGTGCTGTTCCAGCACGGCCAGCAGGTTCATTTGGGCGGTCGGAGTCAAGTCTGCCAAAGCAGCCCCCGCATACACGGAGATTTCCTTTTTATCCACCTTATCCAATAGCGGCTTTTCCAGATTTACAAGACGCATATAGCGGTAGACTGTCCGTTTGCCTTCGGAGCCGATCTTGGCAACTTCGTTGACCGCGCCGTTGCCTTCCAGGCGCAGCACTTCGGCCAGCGCCTTGTACCCGGCAGCCCGCTCAGAGGGCAGCAGCTCGCTGCGCTGTCCCATGTTGGTGGCATAAAAGACGGTTTTGGCCTCGGCGTCGGTCATGCCCATGTACACCTGGCACGGTACGGTTTCCATCCCGGCCCGCCGTGCGGCCTCTCTGCGCCGGTGACCGGCGATGATTTCAAAATCGCCCGGAATTGTCGGGTGTACCCTGACGATCAGGGGCTGGAGGATGCCGGAGGACCGCACATTTTCGGTCAGTTGTTCCAGCTCGGCTTCGTCCATGCTGAATACTTTTTGCTCCGGGTACTCATGCAGTTTGGTGAGGGGAATATCCAATACCTGGAATTTCTTTGTCCAGCCGGAATCTTTGGCGGTCCGGCCCGCCAGCGTGCTGACAACGGAGGCTGCCTGGGTGTTCATTTGCTGCCCGAAATTGTTTCCGGCCAAACGACCCTTAAAATCAAAGTTCTTGCTCATGGTACTTACCCCTCTCTCGCAATCAGTTCGTCAGCCAGGGCGCGGTATTCTGCACCCGTGTCACCACCGGCAGGTTTGCCCATCATGGAACTGTTGATGGCTTCCTGCTTTCTGGTGATTTCAGTGGCAAAAACGGACTGCGGGTACTGCTCGCGCAGCGTCTCGGTTACAGCGGTGGCCACGCTGGTTTTGTCCTTGAATGTGAGCAGGATGTTCACGGTAGTCAGGTCAGCGTTCAGCGTCATGCGCACATTGCCGATGACGCCCTCCAACGATGACAACCCCTGGGTGGCAAAGTATTGTGTCTGCACCGGGATGATGACCTGGTTGCTGGCAACCAGCACATTGGTGAGCAGCAGCCCCAGGCTGGGGTTGCAGTCGATCAGGATGTAGTCATACGCCTGACGCACCGGCTCCAGCACGCGCCGCAGCACGGTTTCGCGGCTCATTGCCGTAGCAAGGTAGATGTCCGCTTCGCTGAGCCGCAGGTCCGAGGGGATGAAGTCGAACCCGAATCTCTCGGAATGATAAATGGATTCGCGGATGTCAGCAGGTTGGAACAATACTGCTGCACGCATCACGCTGGCGATGGAGTTTTCCCTGGGTTCGCACCCGGCCACATAGTTGGTGAGATTCGCCTGGGGGTCAAAGTCAATACAGAGAACAGATTTACCTTTGCGGGCCAGAGCCGCGCCAAGGTTCACGACGGTGGTGGTTTTGCCCACGCCACCCTTTTGGTTTGCTACAGCAATAATGTTCATTTTGTTTTTCCTCACTTTCCGTCTCTTTTTGTGTTGTTTCTTGCAAAATCCACGATTCTACAAATGATCGGTTTGGGGTACAGCTGCATTACGCAGGGTTTCCATTCGGCGCAACCTTCACAAAGGTATTCTTCCAGCCAAACTTGTTTTTCTTTGTAGTGGGTACCGTTCATTCTGTTAAAACAATCCAGGCAAAACTCAGCCATTGTAATCACCACACGCATCATAGCTCTCGTCGAAAAATCCGCAGTCGCGCTTGTGGATGTTCTCTTGATAAAGTGCCTGGTACTTTTCTTCCAGCGCCATTTGATAGCAAAACGCTGTGGCTCGACAATCTGCCAGACTGTTGTGGGCAGTTTCTTCGCTCCAATCGTATCCGAAATAGTCGGCGCAGGTCGAAAGGTTTTTGAACTTGAAATCGCCATGCTTCGGTGAGAACTCCCCGTAGATGGCGGCGAAGATATTGCTCAGATCCTCCACGATGGTTTCATCGTTGAAGCTGGCCCCGTAGCGGGTCAAGAAACCACTGTCAAACCCCGCGAAGTTGTAGCCGACAATGGTTTTTACCTGCGCCAACACCTGATTTAATCGGGGCAAAAGCTCGTAAATATAGGGAGCATTGCAAACCATTTCTTTTGTGATGTGGTTTACTCGCCGCGCTTCTGGCCAATCTTCTGTGAAGTACGGTTTCACATAGCTGTCCAGCAAAACTTCCCCGGTGTCAATATCCAGAATTGAAACTTGAAGTATTTCATCCTGGTTAAAATCCAGGCCCGTTGTTTCAATGTCAATGGACACCGTAAGGGTAGGGATGGTCCCTCGGTAGTTTTCTTCATCAAGTTGCCGCTGCTGGTCACACAGGGACAGCAGCTCTCCGTAGCGGATTGCTTGCTCCCGTTCTTTCTTCGATTGAAGATAGCGGGAGCGGCGCTTGCGCCGCTGCTCCTCGTGGTAGGGGGTCATTTCCTCGTTGGTAGCCTTGCGAACTTCTTCGGAGGTCAAGTATCTGTATTTTCCAGTACAGAAACGATTGGAATACATGATGGTTCCCGCATCCTGAGATACGGGAACAAAGCCCAACTTAAACCATTGTTTTTCTGTCTTGCACTTTGCCTTTTCGGCATCAGGCAAAAGGGAGAAGTACAAGTTTTTCATGGCGCTCACTCCCCAACATTGGCGGCATTGCCCTGAATGAGCAGAGCGTTGCAGATCAACGGGAGCCAGAACGGCCCACTCTGTGCCATCTCGTGTGGATTCACTTTGCAGTTACACCAGGTGAAAAGACTATAACCCACTTCAATGGCGGTGTATTCGTTGTAAGTACCAAAGCGCTTTTTGACGCGCATACGAATGGCCGCAAAGTCGATACCATCAAACGACACGTACGGTTTAGAGATATCGAAGATATCTTCGTCAGCGGACAAAAGATAGCATGCAGCCAGATAGCTTCGATCAGACTGCTGGCGCTCCAGCAGTGCGTCGGTGAGAATGTTGTACCGATTGCGGTGCTCGGGGGTCATTTGGATGGAGATGTACTCTTTTTTGGGCATGGGGATAGTCATAATTTTTTACCTCGCATTTCTTTGTCTTATTTTGCAGTTGTGCCTGTTAGGCACAACCGATTTACTGCGATATGCCGATTCTTTTTAGCGCTCTATTTGCAAAGATATTCGGCCAGCTGGGTTTCGATTTCCAGCCAGGTTTCCAGACCAGCGGCTCTCATATTGGGATAGATCAGCGTGGCCACACCGATGATCGCCAGGACAATCAGCACGACCAGAGCGACGCAGCGCATCATCACAAATATGGCATTGACCAATACCCGGAGCAGCTGGGCGGTGCGTGATTTTTTCTCCACGACCGTTACTTCTTCCGTGATGCCGTATGCTTCTTTAAGCTGTGCTTGACGCTTTTCTTCCTGGATGCCCGCCATCAGGATGGCATGTCTGGTAGGGACGGTTTTCTTTTTCATTTTCTTTTCCTCCCAAATGGCCATTTGAGGCCGCCTTTTTTCTGTACTGTTTCTTTGGCCTTGAGCTGCCCGGTGATGTACCCGTACAGTTCATCGTTGCCGGAATACAGGAAGTAATCAGGCGTCCACCCTGCAAAGTAGGTGCGCACATCAAAGGGAGACATGGATTTGAGGATATCGTCGCGGTCTCTTTGCGGTACAAAAGAAAAAACATAGTGGATTGTGCCGTTGTCAACCCGGAGAATGTCACTCACCAGATCGACCTCCGAGGGCTTGGCACCACAGACGGCCACCAGAATATCGTTTCGCAGGTAGTCGGCTACTTCACTCAGTTCTCCAAAAGCACCATAGTCCAGAATCAGATAATCATATTTGGTTTTGGTGGCAAGGATACAGGTTTTATCGTTGTAGATGTCGGTCCCCTCAATGCGGAAGTGCTTTTCATCAAACAGCACCACTTCATCGCTGATTTGCGTGTAGGGGGTCAGACTGCTTACGGACATCTCGATGACGGCAGCTTTATAGCCCATGGCCTTGACATACAGGCATAACTGCATGGCCTGTGTTGTGGTGCCGATGCGGTGTCCGGCTCCACAGACTGCGATAGTGGTGGCGTTTCGCCCGCGCAGCCGTGGTTTCGGTAGAACCAGGTGCGACCGGGCAGTCTCGCGGTCAATCTGCGAGGGCGGAGTGACTACCTCGTTGGTGGCCGGAGGTGCCTGGGCGGTTTCTCCTGGGGGCGTCGGTTCTTCCAGGGAAGGAGTGTCGTTTTGGACGGTATCTTCGCTGATCAATCCGGCGTCGCAGAGCATCGTGTTCAGTACACGTTTCAACTCCGCGCCGTGATCAGAGACAATCTGCTCCGCAGGAACCAGCGTCAGGATGTCCCGCATGAAAGCACTGTCTGTGGATAACCCCTCGGTCACCACGATTATTTTAATGCCGGGAACAGTGACGCAGATTCGCTCCAACAAACCAAGGGATTGATCTATGTTGCCGATGATTCGCACATCATAGACCAGGTGGGATATTTGTTCACCGTTCTGCTCTAACTGGCGTTGGATTGCTGGAATGCTGCGTTCCACGATTTCGCAGACTTCAAATTCGCCACGAAAGTTCAATTCCCGGACGCTCTCGGCGGTTTCCGGTTTTCCCACTACAACAACCATTTACATCTCCTTCTCTTTCTTTATTGTTTGTGATTTCTTGTTTTACCAGGCGATCAATTTTATTGGTTTCAGCCTGAAGCTGTGGCAGCTTTTCGTGTATGTAGATTCGCTTCGTGAATTTGTAACTTGTGTGGCCCACAATTTTAATGATGGTATCTTTATCGACCCCCGCTCGGTCGGCCAGAGAGGCGTATGTGTGGCGGCAACAGTAGGGCACCATGCGGCGGGGAGTGTCTGCACAGTTGATTCCCAATTCTTTCATCAATGGGTAGAATTGACGATTTCTCCAGTTGTCAATGCGAACCCGATACCCGCGCGGACTGGTGATCAAGTAGTTCTCTTGGCCTCGTGCAAAGTAAAAGGAAAACACATACGGCATGATTTGGGAGATAAGGGGAATGATTCGCTCTTTACCTGCATCGGTTTTACTACCCCAGGTAAAAAGGAAATGGTATTGTAAGCTGACATCGTTTTTCTCAACTCCAAAAAGTTCTTCTGGTCGTAAGCCGGTGAAGATAAGAATAAGAACTTCTCTTGCAGTACAAGAAAAACGCTCGTTCGCTTGAGCATACAAAAAAAGCCGTGAGATTTCTTCGTCAGAAAAAATTTCACGGCTTTTAGATTGCACTCCATCAAGTATGAGATAGGGCGATGGATTGATCACGTCTAGGCGGTGGACGGCCACGGCGTATTTGCAAAGCTGTCCGATCAGCAGCAGTAACTTGTTCTGGAGAGACTTGCTTTTGTTTTGCAGAGTATCCATAGCCAG
>OLXV01000098.1_pt1 | contig 41668 bp, 39 predicted proteins | sample 1673481 | NCBI WGS metagenome assembly OLXV01 (sample SAMEA103958113, study PRJEB25191) | human gut metagenome
GGGAAATATGTTGCAAACCGTCCCTGATCTGGTGTATAATATCTTACGGACAGGGACAGCAGTCGCCTGTCATCAGAAACAGGAGACGGACAAGCCGCTTTGACAAGCCGCTTTATGCAGTCTGCCCCACTGTGAATGGGAGGTATAACCGGTTTGAAATTCACATATAAAACAAAAGGGACTTGCTCCCGTTCGATCGAAATGGAGATAGAGGACAACATTCTTCGGGATGTGCATTTTGAAGGGGGCTGCTCCGGCAATTTGCAGGGTATATCCAGCCTGATTAAAGGGCAGGACATCGACTGGGTGATCGACCGGCTGAACGGCATCCATTGCGGAATGCGGCCGACCTCCTGCCCGGATCAGCTGGCGCAGGCGCTTCAGAAATACAAAGAGGAACACACGGATCAGGTGATGAAAAGTGTTTGACGACAGAGATATGAAAATCGCCGGAAGCCACCCTTCGCAGGAGATTCGGAAGCCCCCTTCGGAGGAGGCGCTTTCCCCCGAGCTGCGGCAGGCTATGGCCGACGGCGATATCGAGCGGGCACGCCGCCTCGGCGAGCGGATGGCGGAGAAGCTTCTTGCCGCCGACAGGGGGGAGAGCTTTGGCCTGCATGAAAGCGCCGACCTGTTGCAGCGGCGCAATCTGCTTGCCTTTACCGCCACGACCGGCTTTGACCGCTTCTGCAAAAACCGGACGGTTGCGGCGGTGGCCTACGGCGCTTTTTACGATTATGTGAAAAAGCGCAGTGAAAAGACCTACTTTGAAATGTCCGACACCGGCGTTTTTTCCTTCTACTACCTGGCGCTGCGGCGGGGCGGCGATGTCGAGCGCCGCATGGGGCAGACCTTCGCCATGCTCTGCGGCAAGGACGGCGACCCCGTTTATCAGGAGGTGGGGGAGGCCGTTTATTGCAGCTTTTCGGCCGACATCCGGGCGGAGATTCGGGAGATGGGGCTGTAACCCTTCCGAAAAAAAGGACGGCAGTTCTCTTTTTTTAATATGATTTTAATGTAAGCAAAACGCTGTGGAAGGTGCGAAGAGCAACCGCTTTCCACAGCGTTTTTATATTTTTCGTCCTCCACATGGCGTTTATAAAAAATCGGTTTTGTGCAGAATTTTAAAAATTTTCGTCGATTTAAGCGGCGATTTCAAAAGAATTTGTAGCGCTTTCTTCCTTTTGGAATAGGATGAAGTAAGCGGCCGTCGGCAAGAGGCACTCACCGCCGGCGGCACAAAACGTTTCCAAAATGGGGAGGCTGGCAGTATGTCCGGTTTAAATGCAATGCCGATGTTTTTTATGACTGCGCACAGGGGAGAGGGGACGCTCTCCCGCTTTCGGGAGGTGTATTCCGCCGAGGCGGGCTGGCGGGTTTATGTGCTGGAGGGCGGACACAGCATGGCAAAATCCCTCTTTTTAAAACGCACAGCGCGGGAAATCTCCGACGCTGGCTCGGACGTGACCCTCTTTCCGGCGCTGGACGATCCAAAGTCGCTGGACGGCATCGCCGTGGAGGATAAGGGGGTTCTGCTGGTAAACGGAGAAGCGCTCGGAGATACCGCGCGTTATCCCGTCGTTTGTGAGACGGTGCTCTCCTTCGACGCATGTCTGGATGAAGCTATCCTGATGCCGTTCAAGCCCAAAATTGTTGAGGAGATGCAGTCGGCCCGTTCCATGCGGCGGCGGGCGGACAAATATTTCGGCGCGGCGGCCGCGCTGCTGCGGGATAATATGGAGACAGAGCTTTCCTGCACCGACGCGGCCAAGGCGGAGAGATACGCCGGGCACCTGTTCGCAAGGCTGCTGCAGGCGGCGCCCGAGGCGGACTCTGCGTTTGGAAAAACGCAGCAGCGCTTTTTAAGCGGCGTTACGCCGCAGGGTGTGGTCACCTATCATTCCACCGTCCAAAAGCTCTGCCAAAGGGTGTACAGCTTTTCGGATGCCTGCGGCGCTGTTTCCGATCGGATTCTGCAGCTTCTTGCAAAGAAGGCGGAGGAGGCGGGGATTCCGGCGGTGCGCTGCCCCTGTCCGCTGCTTTCCGGGAAAACGGAGCATTTGCTGCTGCCCGGCCTCGGCGTTGGATTTGTGAGCGCCAACCGCTTTCTGGGAGAGATGGAGTGCAGCCGAACCGTGCACGCCCGGAGATTCACCGACCCGCAGGCCATGCGCGCCCACCGGCAGCGAATCAGCTTCAACCGCCGGGCAGCGCGGGAGCTTCTGGACAGCGGAATTCTGCTGCTTTCCTCCGCCGCGGCAGAAGTAGAGCGGGTCAACGGATACTACGCCGCCGCGACCGATTTCGACCTGGTGGAGGAGATGCGGCGCGATCTTTTGCAAAAAATCTGAAAAAGAAAACAGGCGGCCGGCGAAATATCCGGTCGCTTTTCCTGTAGAGTTGCGAAAGAGCTCCGCTCTCATAATTCCACTTTACAAATGGGCAAAGACCTCCCCATAAAAATGCACAAAAAGAGACGGAGATGTTTTCATTATTAGTCAGTTTTTGAAATAAAAAACTATTGATTTTTTAAAAGATAGTGTTAAAATAATAACAACCAAATCAGGTAGTGTTACTTGATACCGAATTGGAAATCTGTTTGGAAAGGAGGCGACCCGAATGGACGAAAAAAAGACCGCGGTAACCGAGACGCCGGCCGAGTTGCAGGAGGTCATTCAGCGTATTCTGGACACCGACGCCGAGGCCAAGAAAATCACGCTGGAAGCCAACAATCTGCGGGAGAAGACCGAGCAGAGCCTGGCACTGAAGAAGGCCGAGCTGCGGGAAAACTATCTGAACAAGGCGCGGCGCCGCATCGAGCAGATGAAGAAGGAGGAGGCGGCTCTGGCCGAGGAGGCGATCGCCGTCGCCGAGAACGCACATAAGCAGGAGCTTGATCTGCTGGAGCAGCAGTATGCCGCACATAAAGAAACCTGGACGGATGAAATCTTCCGGTGGATCGTTTCTCAGTAACACTTTCTTTCGCACCCCGGTTTATACCCCCGCCGTCCGCAAAAGAAGGATAGGCTTCGGGTCGTGAAAAATCAAAAAGGCAGGTGAGATATTTGCTTGCACAACAGGCCTCCAACGCCATATTGGCCAAAACCCGCGCAAAGTACGGGCGGCGCCTGACGCCGAAGAACTACCGCGATATGGTGCAGCTTGGCAGTGTAGCCGACGTGGCGGTATACCTTAAAAATTACACAAGGTTTTCCGATTCTCTTTCCGGCTTGCAGGAAGCGGCCGTACATAGAGGAAATCTGGAAAAGCTGCTGTTTGCCAGCAATATCGCTGACATCAAGTCGCTTTGCCATTTTGAACGTTCGGTGGGCGAGCATCTTTTTGAATACGTCGTGCAATCGGCCGAGAATGACGAGTTGATCAACTTTGTCCGGCTGCTTGCTGCCAGCCGGCCGGAGGATTACCTCCTCGACCTGTCCAGCACGGTCAACGGCTTCTCGCACATTGATTTTATGCGGCTCTCCAAGGTTCGCACCTTCTGGGAGCTGGTGGAAGCCCTCAGCCGCACCCGCTACGGAAAAATCTTCCGAAGCTTTCCGGCCTCTCCGACCGGCGTGCCGGATGTCACCATGATTGAAGCGACGCTGGATAAGGAGCTTTACCGCAGCACCTTTGAGATGTTCCGCGACTCCTTCCACGGCGACACCCGCAAGGAGCTGGAGCTGCTGCTGGGCGTGCAGGGCGAGCTGCTGAATCTCCGCCGCATCTATCGCTCCAAAAAATATTACGGAACCAGCCCCGAGCTGCTCCGGGCGCAGATGGTCAGCGCCTCGGCACATATTTCGCATCGAAATCTGGAAAAGATGCTGTATGCCGACACCCCGCGGGAGATTGAGGAGATTTTGAAAACCACCTGGTACAGAAAATATCTGAACCAGTATGATATAGAAAATATCGACTATTTCGCCGATTGTGTTCTGCAGGATCTCTGCAACCGCAAGATCCGGATGTCTACCCATCCGGCGGTCGTCATGTTCTGCTACATTATCCACACGGTGAATGAAACCGAAAATATCACGAATATCATTGAAGGCGTGCGCTATGGCGTCGGGCCGGATGAAATCAGCTCCATGCTGATCCGGTTCGATCGGGAAGGGGGATGATCCGGTGTCTGCGCAAAGCATGAAAATGGTCAGCATGATCGGGGAATACGATAAGCTGAACGAAACGGTGGAGGCCTGCATCAAGACCGGCTGCTTTCAGCCGGAGCATACCTCCGATCTGGTGGAAAACATCAAGGGCTTTTTTCACATCAATGACGAAAACCCCTTTTCGGGCATGCTGCATCGCCTGAATGAGATTTTTGAATCAGCCGGAATCGAGCCGGAGATTATCCTTTCGGATGAGAAGGTCTCGGATGAAGAGGCAGAGCGGTTTATCGACCTGCTGGACAACCGGTTGAAGGAAGTACAGCAAAAAAGGCAGGAGCTTACCCGCCGGATCGAGCAGATTCACACCGACCTCTCCAATCTGGAGCGCTTTGACGGCATTAAGGTCAACCTCCGTTCCGCCTTTTCGGCCGAGTTTGTCAAGGTTCGCTTTGGCAAAATCCCGATCGACGGGTATGAGAAGCTACCGGCCTATCAAAGCAATCCCTATGTTATGTTTTTCCCCTGCTCGAGCGACGAGAACTATTACTGGGGCATGTATCTCGCCCCGGTGGACGAGAGCCGGGAGGTTGACCGGATTTTCGCCTCGCTCTTTTTTGAGCGGCTGCGCCTGCCCGCCTCGACCGGCACGCCGCATGAGGCGATTGATTACCTCAAGTCCGAGCTGGCCGAGTGCGAACGCCAGCTCAAGATACAGGATGACCTGATCGACGGCTATTTCACCGGGCAGAGGGAAGAGTGCATGAAGCTGTACACCTTTGTCAAGTCGGGGTACGACGCGTATGAGATCCGGCGTTATGCCACCCGCTATCGCAACTCCTTCCTGCTGGTCGGCTGGGTGCCGGAGGCGGACTATCCCGCCTTTGCGGCTGCGCTTGGCAAAATTGAAGGGCTGGAGATTCGGAACGAACGTCCCGACCTGCGCTCCGAGCGCCTGAAGCCGCCGACCAAGATGAAAAATCCGCGCATCTTCCGGCCGTTCGAATATTATGTCGAGATGTACGGCGTCCCGAATTATCGGGAGATTGACCCGACCGTCTTTGTAGCCATTACCTACTGCCTGCTGTTCGGGATCATGTTCGCCGATGTGGGGCAGGGAATCGTCCTTGCCATTGCCGGCCTTATCATGTATAAGAAGATGAAGATGCCGATCGGCAAGATACTTGTCCCGTGCGGCGTGGCCGGTACGCTGGGCGGTCTCGTGTTCGGAAGCTTTTTCGGCTTCGAGCATGCGCTCGACCCGCTTTACCACGCCATCGGATTTGCCGAAAAGCCGATCGACGTTATGGAGTCGGCGACCACCCTGCTTGGGTTTTCCATCGCGCTCGGCGTGGTGCTGATCATTCTCGCCATGTGCCTGAACGTTTACTCCTGCTTCAAGCAGCGAAAGCCGGCCGACGCCATCTTCGGACACAACGGCCTGGCGGGAATCCTCTTCTTCGTCAGCATTCTGGCGGTGGTGTGCAGCATGGCCTTCGGACTGAATCTGCCGATCCTGCCGATTGTGCTGGGCGGCTGCGTGGTTCCGATTATCCTGATTTTCCTCAAGAATATTCTCGCCAACCTGATGGCCGGCAAGAAAGCCTTGTCCGGCAGTGTCGGCGACTATATCATCGAGAATTTCTTCGAGCTGTTTGAGGTTATTTTGAGCTATATCACCAACACCCTCAGCTTCCTGCGGGTCGGCGCTTTCGTCCTGGTGCATGCGGTTATGATGATGGTTTTCTTCTCACTGGCCGACATGACGGGGGGCGGCGTGTTCTACGTCGTGATTGTCGTTTTCGGAAACGCCTTTGTCACCCTGCTGGAGGGGCTTCTTGTAAATATTCAGGTTTTGCGTTTGGAATTTTACGAGATGTTCTCCCGCTTTTACATCGGAGAAGGCGTCCCCTTCGAGCCTGTCCGTATTCAGGCGAAATAACCTGCAACCGGCGTTTTGGCGCAAAGAGCCTGTAAATAGAAAAAGCGGTTTTCCGCCGCCGCACAGGGCGGAGCCGTCCAACATAACTTTCTTTGTGCGGAGAATGGAGAATGAAAATGAACACGATTTTAATGATCCTCTGCTTCCTACTTCCGGTTGCCGCGCTGACCGTTTCTGTCGCCGTCGGCAAACGCACCCTGCGCGTAACCAAGAGTGCGCGCAAAGCCTTTTCCCGGCATTTCCTCGCTTTTGTAATGGCCATGGTGCTCTGCCTGGCCTTCACGGTTCTCGCCTCTGCGGAGACGGCTCCGGCCGACGCGTCGGAGGCTGCAACGACCGCTCTTGCGGCTTCGACTGATTCCGGCGCCGGAATTGCAACCGGCCTCGGCTTTATCGGCGCCGCAATCGCCATCGGCCTCTCGGCCCTCGGCGCCGGCCTCGCGCTGGCTGCGGGTGCGCCGGCCGCTATCGGCGCCGTGTCGGAGGATCCGAAGTCCTTCGGTAAATCCATGATCTTCGTCGTTCTGGGCGAGGCGCTGGCTATCTACGGCTTCATCATCGCCTTCTTCATCATCCTGAAAATTCCGAACCTCCCGACGCTGTAAGTCGGACTTCATCTTGATTTGAAAAGGGGGTGCGCAGCATGCGTTTTATGCTGATCAGCAACAATCACGATACCGCGGTAGGCATGCGTCTGGCCGGGATCGACGGAGTTGTCGCCCACACCGGAGAAGAGGTAGAGGCGGCGCTCGACAAGGCCATAGCAACCGAGGATATCGGTATCGTTCTGATGACCGAGGGGCTGAGTGAGCTTTGCCCCGATCGGGTGTACGATATAAAACTGAATGCCCGCCGCCCCCTGATCGTGGAGATTCCCGATCGTCACGCCGACGGACGGAGTGAAAACTCCATATCCCGCTATGTGCGGGAGGCCATCGGGGTCAAAATTTAATTTTGCTTTGAACAAAGGAGGGGAAACGCTTTGCCACAGGATGAGAGAGTCAGCAAATTCATTGCTGCGATAACCCGGGAAGCGGAAGAAAAACGCTCGGCAATCGAAGAGGAAACAAGAGCTTTTGTAGATGCCGAGATGAACAAGGCCGAAATGGACGCGCTGAATGAAAGCTACAATATGATTCAGCGGGCCGGCGCTTCCATCCGTTCCGACGCCGGCGCCCGTATATCGGCCGGCAAGCTGGAAAGTCGCAGGCAGTTTCTTCTCCGCCGGGAGGAAATTGTATCCGAGCTTTTGGATGCAGTGGCTGTCCGGCTGAAAAAATATACCGATACAAAAGAGTATGCCGATCTGCTTGAGCGGTCGGCCAAAGCTGCCGCCCTGCTGTTCCCGAAAGGGTTCACAGCCTTTTTAAGGCCGGCGGATATGCGGCTCGCCGATCGGGTGAAAACGGCGGCGGACGGCCTTTGCACCGTGGCGGAGGATCCGTCCATAAAGCTTGGCGGGCTTCGGTTCAGCGATTCGGAGGGCTTCCGGATGGCGGACGATACGCTCGATGCGCGACTCAGAGACGGCCGCGACTGGTTTATGAAGCATTCCGGCCTGACGGTAGGTCAGGCTGCCGATACGAACTGAAAAAAGGGGAAGAGTCCTCTTTTTTAAAAGGCGGCGTTTTTCTTTTGAGGAAGCGTTATCTTCCGATTTGAGCCGCATCGGCAAAAATTTCCGTTTGGCAGGAAAGGACTGGTCATCATTATGGCGAAAAATGTGATACACGGCATCAACGGCCCGGTCGTAACGGTTGCCGATACCAAGGATTTCTCCATGCAGGAGATGGTTTATGTCGGCCGGGAGAAGCTGGTGGGCGAGGTGATCGGCGTCTCGGAGGATTCGACCATCATCCAGGTGTATGAGACCACGACAGGCCTTCTGCCGGGGGAAGAGGTTATCGGCACCGGGCAGCCGATGTCGGTTACCCTCGGCCCGGGAATCTTAACCAACATATTTGACGGCATTCAGCGTCCTCTGCGGAAAATCGCGGAGAGCGACGGCGCCTTCATCGGCCGCGGCAGCGCGGTGGACGCGCTGGATACCTCCCACCTGTGGCACGTCACGGTCAAGGTGAAGGAGGGGGATGTTCTGCACGGCGGCGACATTTACGCCGAGTGCCCCGAAACCGAAAGCATCGTCCACAAATGCATGGTGCCTCCCGGTGTTTCGGGAAAGGTTACCTTTGTTACCAAGGACGGGAATTATGCGGTAAACGACCGCATTTGCGAGCTGCTGGATGAAAAGGGCAATCGGATTCCGCTGACCCTTTGTCAGAAGTGGCCGATCCGTACCCCGCGGCCGATCTCCGGCCGGCTGCCCTGCACCATTCCGCTGATTACCGGACAGCGGGTCATTGACTCGATCCTGCCGCTGGCCAAGGGCGGAACGGCTGCCATTCCGGGCGGCTTCGGTACGGGAAAAACCATGACCCAGCACCAGCTGGCCAAGTGGTGCAACGCTGATATTATCATTTACGTCGGCTGCGGCGAACGCGGAAACGAGATGACGCAGGTTCTGGATGAATTTGGAGAGCTGATCGACCCGCGCTCGGGACGTAAGCTGACCGACCGCACCGTGCTGATCGCCAACACCTCCAACATGCCGGTTGCCGCGCGTGAGGCTTCGATCTACACCGGCATCACGCTGGCGGAGTATTACCGCGACATGGGCTACGACGTCGCCATGATGGCCGATTCCACCTCCCGCTGGGCGGAGGCGCTGCGCGAAATCTCCGGCCGGTTGGAGGAAATGCCGGCGGAGGAAGGCTTCCCGGCCTATCTGCCCTCCCGTTTGTCGGCGTTTTACGAGCGCGCCGGCCGGGTGAAGGCCCTCTGCGGAGCGGAAGGGTCGGTCACCGTTATCGGGGCCGTATCGCCGCAGGGCGCAGACTTCTCCGAGCCGGTGACCCAGAATACCAAGCGGTTTACCCGCGTTTTCTGGGCGCTGGATAAATCGCTGGCCTATGCCCGGCATTATCCGGCCATCAATTGGACGACCAGCTACAGTGAATATGACATCGACCTCACCCGCTATTATGAGGAGAATGTCGACCCCGAGTTTATGCATGACCGCAGCCGCATCCTCGCCCTTCTGCGGGAGGAAAGCTCGCTGATGGAGATTGTCAAGCTGATCGGCGCCGACGTCCTCCCGGATGATCAGAAGCTGGTCATCGACATCGCGCGGGTGATTCGGGTCGGATTTTTGCAGCAGAACGCCTATCACGCGGACGATACCTATGTTCCGCTGCGCAAGCAGTTCTTGATGATGCAGGTGATTCTCCACCTTTACGACCGCGCGAAGGCGCTGACGCTGAAAGGTGTTCCCGCCTCCCGCATCAGCGAGACGGGGCTGTATGACAAGCTGATCAAAATCAAGTACGATATCCCGAACAACCGGCTGGAAATGTTCGACGAGTATATGAAGGAAATCGACGAAACCATCAACGGTATTTCAGCTTAAGAGATTGCCGGCCTTGACCGCCGGTTTCCGATGTATGGGAGTGAGACAGAAGATGATTATTGAATATTCCGGCCTGAATGAGATTTCGGGGTCCCTGGTTGTGCTGGACGGCGTGCAGGGCGCCTCGTATGAAGAGATGGTCGAGCTGCGGTTTGCCGACGGCAGTTCCCGCAGCGGCCGTATTATCCAGATCGACGGCGAACGTGTGGTTGTCCAGGTTTTTGAAGGGACGAACGGCATCGCGCTGAACAACACCCGAATGGTGATGACCGGACACCCAATGGAGCTGCCCCTGTCCGGGGAGATTCTCGGCCGCGTGTTCGACGGCGTCGGACGGCCGATCGACGGTCTGGGCAGCATTTTTCCGGAGGAGTACCGCGATGTCAACGGCATGCCGATCAATCCGGTCTCCCGCGTGTATCCGCGAAACTTTATCTCGACCGGCATTTCTTCTATCGACGCGCTGTCCACCCTGATCCGTGGACAGAAGCTGCCGATTTTCTCCGGTTCAGGTATGAAGCATAACGAGCTGGCGGTGCAGATCGTCCGTCAGGCGCAGATTACCGGCGACGACTCGGGAGACTTTGCCATCGTTTTTGCCGCCATGGGCGTTAAAAACGACGTCGCGGATTATTTCCGTCGCTCGTTTGAGTCGAGCGGCGTGCTCGAGCGAGTGGTCATGTTCCTCAACCTCTCCAACGACCCGATCATCGAGCGTACCATCACGCCGCGCTGCGCCCTGACTGCGGCGGAATATCTGGCCTTTGAAAAGGGCATGAACATCCTGGTCGTGATGACCGACATGACCTCCTACAGTGAGGCGCTGCGCGAGTTCTCCTCCTCCAAGGGGGAGATTCCGGGAAGAAAGGGATACCCCGGCTATCTTTACTCCGATCTGGCGTCGCTGTACGAGCGCGCCGGCATGATCAAGGGAAAGAAGGGTTCGGTGACCCAGCTTCCGATTCTGACCATGCCCAACGACGACATTACCCATCCGGTTCCCGACCTGACCGGCTATATCACCGAGGGGCAGATTGTGCTTGATCGCGCACTGGACGGCGTTGGCGTTTATCCGCCGGTCAGCGTGCTGCCTTCTCTTTCGCGTTTGATGAAGGACGGCATCGGCGAAGGCTATACGAGAGAGGATCACGCCATGCTCTCGAACCAGCTTTTTGCCGCCTATGCCAAGGTGCAGGACGCGCGCGCGCTGGCTTCGGTTATCGGTGAGGATGAGCTGTCCGGCGTCGACAAGCAGTATATCGCTTTCGGCCGGGCATTTGAAAATCAGTTTTTGACCCAGGGCTTTACCGAAAACCGCTCGATTGATCAGACGCTCGACCTCGGATGGAGGCTGCTGTCTCTCCTGCCGAGGGAGGAACTGGATCGTGTGGACGACGCCCATTTGGAAAAATACTACAAGCCGGAGCAGGCTTAAAATACTTTCGGCCAGGCAGGGGAGGTGAGCGGCCATGGCAGAGCAGGTCTTTCCAACCAAAGGCAATCTGATCAAAATTAAAAAATCGCTGGATCTCGCACGGACCGGCTTCGATCTTCTGGACCGCAAGCGCAACATCCTGGTGCGGGAGACGATGGCTCTCATCGACAAGGCGGAGGAGATTCAGTCTCAGATCAACACAACTTACAGGGAGGCTTACCGCGCCTTGCAGGAGGCGAACATCACCCTCGGCATTGTGGACGATGTTGCCGTCTCCATCCCGGAGGAGGATAGCGTCGAGATCACCTATCGCAGCGTTATGGGGGTGGAGATTCCGACCGTTACGATTCATCCGCAGCCGCTCAAAAACCATTTTGGCTTTCGCCGCACCAATGTCAAGCTGGATGAAGCCTACCTCAAATTTGACGACGTCAAGCGGTTGACCGCCTCTCTGGCGGAGATTGAGAACAGCGTTTACCGGCTGGCGCAGGGCATACGAAAAACCCAGAAGCGCGCCAACGCGCTCAAGAATATCATTATTCCGCGTTTCGACGAGCAGGTGCGCTTTATCACCTCCGCGCTGGAGGAAAAGGAGCGCGAGGAATTCTCCCGGCTTAAAGTGATCAAGAAAAATATTGAATAGCAGCAAAAACCTCCGCCCCAAACCGGAGGTTTTTGTATTCTGCAAGGCCTTTTCAAAAACCGCCGCCAAAGCAGGGGGAATGTGTCTCTTTGAGGGCGGGCAGGCCTTTGTCGCCCTGTATTCCGGCCGCCGGAAAAACTTAAAAGGCGGAGGATTTTCATCGGAATTTTATCTTTTACAAAGAGCAAAGAAAAAATATCCGGCTTTTTATTGCTAATTTTCCGTTTCTGTTATACAATATTAGGAGCGTCAGACTCGACCTGGGAGAAATGAACCGCACGGCTTTGCGGCCTGCTGCGCCTTTTTTCTCTGTCGGAGATTAAAAGTATAAATGGAGGAGGGAGCTTCATGGGAAAGAAAAACACGCTTGTTTTGCTGCTGATCTGCCTGATCTGCCTTTGCACCGCATGCAGCGCCGCGCCCGTGGAGCCAGATACCTCCGTTTCCTCTGCGGCGGAGGGGGAGGCTTCTCCAACCACCGGGACGGTGTCTCTGGCCTTCAGCAGCACCGATTCACTGGATCCGTACACCGCCGTTACCAAGTATAACAAGGAGCTGTGCGAGTTGCTGTACGACTCTCTCATCACGCTGGACGAGAATTTCAGCCCGGTGTACCGGCTGGCCTCCTCCGTGACGCTCGCGGGCAAAAACTGCACCGTGGTGCTGGCTGACGCCAGATTTTCGGACGGCAGCACCGTCACGGCAGAGGATGTCGTCTACTCCCTGCAGAAGGCGAAAAAATCCGAGACCCGCTATGCGACCCAGCTGGCCGGCGTCTCTTCCTGCAGCGCCTCGGGAGCGAAAACGGTGGAGATCACACTCTCCAAATCCGATCCCTATTTTACAAACCTGCTGGATTTTCCCATCCTGAAAAAGGGAAGCGACGAGCTGAAAAACCAGGATGGCAAGGTTCTTCCGCCGATCGGCGGCGGCCGGTATATCTATCAGGCGGACAGCATGCTTCTGGCCGCCAACCCCACCTATCGCGGCGGCGCGCTTTCACTCGAAACCATCCAGCTGGTAGAAACGCCGGACGACGAGGCCTTGTCCCATAATATTGAGGTCGGAAACATCAGCATAAGCTATTCCGATCTCAGCAGCAACACGCCGCTTCGCATGACCGGTAAGAATTTGTCGGTGGGACTGAATAACCTGGTCTATCTCGGCATAAATTTTGGAAACGGCTACCTCAGCGAGCCGCGCTTCCGGCAGGCTGTCAGCCTTGCAGTCGACCGGCAGAAAATCGCCGCCTCGGCCTATATCGGCTATGCTGCGGCGGCAAACGGGCCTTTTCCGTCCTCCTGGAAGGAGGCGGCCGGCCTTCAAACCATGTCATCCACACCGGAAATTTCCAGAGCGGTTGCGCTTTTGGAAGAAATCGGTTATAATACAAAGGATGGGGACGGCTATCGTCTGAACGCCGGCGGCCGGCGTATTACGCTGACCCTCCTCTGCAATCTGGACAACACCGCCCGAACGGCCGCCGCCGAGCTGCTGAAGGAACAGCTTGCCGCCGTCGGGATTGAGCTGTCGGTTCGCACCGTGAACTGGAACGCCTATCTCTCCGAGCTGTCTTCCGGTTCCTTCGACCTCTATATCGGGGAGGTTAAATTGCAGGGCAATATGGATCTTTCCGCCCTGGTGACCGAAAAGAGCGGCGCCTGCTTCGGCTATATCAAAACGCCGAGGCAAACGGCCTCTTCCACTTCGTCCGCCTCGTCCGCCTCGGCCGTTTCGGCCGTTTCGGCCGTTTCGGCTTCCTCCGGGAGCAGCGCGGCCTCCCTTACAGATGAAAACGTCCCGTACGTGACCGTTTCGGCCTACGACATTGTCAACGATATGTATAAGGGAGAGGCGACTCTGGCCGACGTGCTGGCGGCCTTTAACTCCGAGCTGCCGGTGATTCCGCTATGTCACCGCGCGGGACAGCTTGCTTATTCCTCCCGCATTCGGTCGACCCTGACCCCGACGGTCAGCGACCTGTTTTCCGGGATTGAAACCATCGCTTTTGGCGAGTAATACAGTTTTTTAAAAGGAGGATTCCTCATGTTCACAAAAGAAACGCGCACAGGGCAGATTTATGTTTCCAATGAGTATTTTTCCAAATTGATCGGTGCCGCCGTCTCCTCCTGCTACGGAGTGGCCGGCATGGTGCCTCACGGCAAGCAGAGAGTGTGGGACCTGTTTGGGAAAAGGCGGCTGGACAAGGGGGTCATCGTCCGCGGCGGTATGCAGTCGGTCGACGTTGATCTGCATATCCAGGTGACCTACGGTGTCAACATCAGCGCGATTTCGGACAGCATCATCAATAAGGTCAAGTTCACGGTTGAACAGGCCACCGGGATCATTGTCAATAAGGTGACCATCCGCATCGACGGCATCAAAACCGAATAATTTGAAAAAGGAAATTTCTCCGCCGCTCGATGTCGGAGGGCGGAGGAGTTTGCGCGCCGTTTCGGTGCAGATAAAAGGAGTGTAGATGTAAATGAAGATCAGCGGTAACGCACTGCGTGACGCCATTATTTCGGGTGCGAACAACATCGCGAAGCATAAACAGGAGGTTGACGAGCTCAACGTCTTCCCGGTTCCGGACGGAGATACCGGCACCAACATGTCGATGAGCATCGGCAACGCCTCCAGAGAGCTTGCCCGTTTGCAGGACAAAACGGTGGCAGAGGTCTCCTCCACCGCGGCATCGGCTTTGCTGCGCGGCGCCAGAGGAAACTCCGGCGTTATCCTCTCCCTGCTTTTCCGCGGCATCGCGCAGGGATTTAAGGGCGCGGACGAGGCCGACGGTGCCAATGTCGCCGCCGCGCTGCGGGCCGGCGTTACCGCCGCTTATAAGGCTGTTATGAAGCCGACCGAAGGCACCATTCTGACCGTTGCTCGCATGGCCGCCGAAAAGGCGGAGGCCTCCGCCGCCGAGGGTAAAGACGCGGTCGAGGTTTTCGGAGATGCCATCGAGGCAGCCAAGGTCGCCCTCGATCAGACGCCCGAAATGCTTCCGGTTCTGAAAAAAGCCGGCGTGGTTGACGCGGGCGGACGCGGCCTTGTCGTCGTGTTTGAGGGAATGTACTCGGTCTTTAAGGACAACATCATGATTACTCCGGCCGACGCGCCTGCGGCCGCTCCGGCGCCTGCAGCAGCGCCCAAAAGCGCCGTCGCGGAGTATGAGGGAGATATTACCTTTACCTACTGCACCGAATTTATTGTAAAGCGCGGCGCGGCTGAAACCGACCCGCTGCGCCTGCGCGCCTATCTGGAGACGATCGGCGACTGCGTAGTGGTGGTCGACGACGCGAAGATTATCAAGGTTCACGTCCACACCGACCATCCGGGCAAGGCGCTGGAGAAAGGGCTGGAATTCGGCCAGCTCGTCAACTTGAAGATTGAGAACATGCGGGATCAGAATGAGCGCGCCAAGCACGACGCAGAGCAGGCTGCGACGCCGGTGCAGACTCCCTCCGGCGAGAGCTATACTCCCGCCCCGATCGAGAAGCCGGTGGGCTTTGTCTCGGTCGCAGTGGGCGAGGGGATAGAGGAGCTGTTCCGCGACCTCGGCGCAGATCAGATCGTCAGCGGGGGGCAGACCATGAATCCCAGCACCGACGATATTCTCCGCGCGATCGAGCTCACCCCGGCCGAGACGGTTTTTGTCCTTCCGAACAACAAGAACATCATCATGGCGGCAGAGCAGGCCATTCCGCTCAGCAGCCGCAAGGTGATCGTGCTGCATACCCGCACCATCCCGATGGGCATCTCGGCCATGCTGGCGTATGAGCCGTCGGTCGAGACCGATCAGAACGCCATTAACATGGGCCGAGCCGCAAAAGCGGTTGGAACCGGGCAGATCACCTTTGCCGCTCGGGATTCCAACTATGACGGGCACAAGATTAAAAAAGGCGAGCTTCTGGCGCTCAAAAACGGCAAGGTCGCCTTTACCGAAACCAACTTAACCAAAGCGCTGGTCAAGCTGACCCGCGAACTTTGCACCAAGGACACCGCTTTCATCACTCTTCTCTACGGCGAGGATGTTACGGAGGAGCAGGCGGAGGAGGCTCGCAGCGCCCTTGCCGCCAAGCTGAGTGACGAAGTGGAAATCAACATGCTGCGCGGCGGACAGCCGGTCTATTATTTCATCATTTCGGTTGAATAAAAAACGGGAGGACGGACGGCGGAGCTTTGCCGGCCGTTCTCACCCCTTCTTTTGCGAAAGGATGGTCATGCATATGGCGTCCGACAGCCGCAATCTGCAATATTTAAAGGGCGTGGGCGAAAAGCGCGCCCAGCTTTTCGAAAGGCTGGGGGTCGCAAGCGTCGACGCCCTTTGCCGTCTGTATCCCCGGCAGTACAAGGATTGGAGCCGTCCGGTCACGGTGGCTGCGGCCGCGGTGGGGGAGGTCTGCTGTGTAAAGGCGACCGTCGCGGCTCCGGTGCGGGAGCATCGGGTACGCCGCGGCATGGTGCTGTACAAAACGCTGGCTGCCGACGGCAGCGGCGTTCCGCTTTACATCACCGTATTCAACAACAAATACGCCGCCGCCCGGCTGACAGAGGGGAAAACGCTGCTGTTCTACGGCAAGGTTGACGGCAACCTTCTGCGGCGGGAGATGGTTTCTCCCGAGATTGAAAATGAAACCTGCGCTGCGATTCATCCGGTTTATCCGGCGACCGAGGGGCTATCCTCCAAAACGATTGAGAGGATCATGCCGAGCGCCCTCCGCGCTTTGGATGGGGAGGATCCCCTTCCGAGGGAGATGCGCAACCGCCTCGGGCTGCTGGATTTGAACGAGGCGCTCTGGAGCATCCATTTTCCCAAAAACCACAAAACGCTGGAGGCCGCCCGCCGCCGCCTGATTTTTGAGGAGCTGTTTTTGCTGCAAACCGGCTTAAAACAGCTCAAATCACGCGACCGGGGGACAACCTCCGCCCGCATTCATACCGACCGGTCGGCGGAATTTGCGGCGCTGCTTCCCTTTACGCTGACCGGCGCGCAGCAGCGCGTCATCGCGGAGTGTGTGGCAGATATGCGCGCCGACCGTCCCATGAACCGGCTGGTACAGGGAGATGTCGGCTCAGGCAAGACGGCGGTAGCCGCCTCCCTTGCCATGACGGCCGCGGCAAACGGGCTGCAAACCGCCCTGATGGCTCCGACAGAAATTTTGGCCGAGCAGCACTACCGCTCGCTTTCCACGCTGCTGAAGGGGAGCGGCTTGCGCATTGCTCTGCTGACCGGCTCGGCCGCAAAGAAGGAGAAGGAGCGGATCAAAGCCCTACTTGCGGCGGGGGAGTTCGATCTTATCGTGGGCACCCACGCGCTGTTAACCGCGGACGTGCAGTTTTCCGCCCTGGGGCTGGTTGTGACCGACGAGCAGCACCGGTTCGGCGTCGCACAGCGGGCGGCACTCGCCGCGAAGGGAGACAATCCGCACCTGCTGGTTATGTCGGCCACTCCGATTCCGCGAACGCTGGCGCTGATTATTTACGGCGACTTGGACATCAGCGTGATTGACGAGCTGCCGCCCGGCCGCCAGCCGATCGAAACCTACGCCGTGCCGACCGCCTTGCGAGAGAGGGCCTATACCTACGTCCGACGGCATCTGGATGAGGGGCGACAGGGTTACGTCGTCTGCCCCCTGATCGAGGAAAATGAGGAGGGGGCGCCCGGCCTCACCTCGGCGGCCGCGTATGTGAAAACGCTGGCCGACGGCCCCTTCGCTGGCTACCGGCTCGGGCTGCTCCACGGCCGGATGAAGCCGGCCGAGAAGGATGCGGTTATGCGCAGCTTCGCCGCCGGAGAGATTCAGCTGCTTGTCTCGACCACGGTGATCGAGGTCGGGGTAGATGTTCCCAACGCCGTCATCATGGTAATCGAAAACGCCGAGCGCTTCGGCCTCTCCCAGCTGCATCAGCTGAGAGGCCGCATCGGCAGAGGAAAATACAAATCCACCTGCATCCTGATCTCCGACGCCAGGGGGGAGGAGGCTGTCCGCCGCCTGAAAATCATGAAGGAGACCGGTGACGGCTTCAAAATCGCGGACGCGGATTTAAAGCTTCGCGGACCGGGAGATTTCTTCGGCCGACGGCAGCACGGCCTGCCCGAGCTGCGGCTGGCCGACCTCGCCACGGATATGGAGGGGCTGCGTGCCGCCGGAAGGGAGGCGGAGACGCTGCTCGCCGCCGACCCGGATTTGTCCCAGCCGCAGCACGCCGCGCTGCGCCGGGCTGTGGAGGAGATGTTCTCCTCCTCCGACGGGCAGGCGCTGAATTAGTGAGAGGCGGCAACGCCTCCCGCCTTCGCAAAATTTTAAAAATTTTAAATGAAAGGACGCTTTCCCCTAAAAAGGGAGGCGCGCTGAATTTTTATGTACACGTTGCAAAAAAAGGAAGGAAACGCCCGCCGCGGCGTTTTTGAAACACCCCACGGAACGGTGCAGACGCCGGCCTTTATGAACGTCGCCACAGCGGCGGCCATCAAGGGCGCCGTGTCGGCCTATGACCTCGCGAACGAGCTGAAGTGTCAGGTCATGCTCTGCAATACCTATCACCTTCATGTGCGGCCGGGCGACCATATCGTGCGGCAGATGGGCGGCCTCCATCGCTTTACCGGATGGTCCGGCCCCATCCTGACCGACAGCGGCGGCTTTCAGGTCTTTTCGCTGGCCTCCCTCCGTCAGATTGAGGAGAAGGGCGTGACCTTCGCCTCTCACGTTGACGGCCGCCGCATCTTCATGGGGCCGGAGGAAAGCATGCAGATTCAGTCCAACCTGGGCTCGACCATCGCTATGGCCTTTGACGAGTGCGTGGAAAACCCGGCCGAGTATGACTACGCCGCCGCCTCCTGCAAACGGACAACCCGCTGGCTGAAGCGCTGCAAGGCGGAGATGGAGCGCCTTCGTTCGCTTGAGGGGACGATCAACCCACAGCAGATGCTCTTCGGCATCAATCAGGGCTGTACATACGGCGATCTCCGAGTGGAGCATATGAAGGCGATTGCCGAGCTGGATCTGCCGGGCTACGCCATCGGCGGCCTCGCGGTAGGGGAGCCGGCCGAGGTAATGTATCATATCATCGAGGAGGTAGAGGCCTTCATGCCGGCTGACCGGCCGCGCTATCTGATGGGGGTCGGCACGCCGGCCAATATCCTCGAGGCGGTCGAGCGCGGCATCGACCTCTTCGACTGCGTTATGCCCAGCCGGAACGCCCGGCACGGCCATCTCTTCACGCACGAGGGGGTTATCAACCTCAATAACCGGAAATACGAAACCGACGACCGGCCGATCGACCCTGTCTGCGGCTGCCCGGTCTGCCGGCAGCACTCCCGCGCGTACATCCGCCATCTTTTCAAAAGCGGAGAAATGCTGGCGCATCGACTCTGCGTTTCGCACAACCTGTATTTCTACAACACGCTGATGGAGGATATTCGCACCGCCCTCGACGAAGGGCGTTTTGCCGCCTTCAAGGCGGAGGCGCTGCCCCGCCTCGACCGACGGATATAAAACCGGCGGCATTCACGGTTTGTTTAAAAAGATTTGCTTGCAATTGGGGCGGACAGCCTTTATAATGGATTGGTAAATATATGGAGGTGTAAAAAGATGAATTTTAATCTTTTGGAAAAAACAACGGCAGCCGCAGCCGGCGGCAGCACACAATGGCTGGTCATGATCGGCTATATCGCGATCATCGGTCTGGCGCTGTATTTTCTGATGATTCGGCCGCAGAAGAAAAAGCAGAAGGCCGAAGAAAACATGCGCAACAACGTGCAGATCGGGGATGAAATCATCACGATCGGCGGTTTTTACGGCCGCGTTATCTCGATCAAAGAGGACGCGCTGACCATTGAGTCTCCTGTGGATCATTCCAAGCAGAACATCGCCAAATGGGCGGTGCAGACCAACCTGACGGTGCATGAGGAACCGGCCGCGGACAAAAAGGCGGTCAAGGCCAAATCCGACAAGGCCGACAAGGCAAAGAAAGAGGACAAGGCCAACTAAGAAGGGGAGGGGTCTCTTTTCCTTCCCGAAACATTCGGAATAATCGCTCTCTTTTCGGCATACAGATTGTATTGAACCAGAAAGGCAATGGGACAATATCCACTGTATCAACCGGTAAAGGGAGCGATTGCTTTGTATAATAAGACGAACACGGCCTCCGTCGATCAGAACGATTACTACCGCCCCGTGCTTTACGGCCTGATCTGCGGGGTGGTGGCCACGGTATTCATGCTTTTTATTCTGGCCTTCATCATGACGCTGCGGGATATGCCGGCCTCTCTTGTGGCGGCATTTTCTTCGCTGGCCGTAGGGTTCGGCGGCCTTTGCGCAGGCTTTTTTGCCGCGCGTAAGGCGGGGCGGAAGGGGCTTCTCTTCGGCGCGGCAACCGGCGTTTTTCTTTATATCATCGTGCTGTGCTCCTCGCTCATTGTGAACTCCGGCGCCTTTTCGGTCATGAGTATCATCAAGCTGGCCATCACCGTCCTTTCAGCCTCCATCGGCGGAATTTTGGGCGTGAATGTGAAAAAACGAAGAAAATATTGAAATATGGCGCAAGCTGTGCTATAATGCAAATTAAGAAATATTTTCATTTGCCGATTTTTGCAAAAACCTTGCCGGCAATGTAAAAAAGGAGTTATTGAATATCATGAAACACGTCCAGACTTTGAACAAGGCTAACCTGAAAAAATCCGCTTCCAAGGGCGGCTGCGGCGAGTGCCAGGCCTCCTGCCAGTCGGCTTGCAAGACCTCCTGCACGGTTGCAAACCAGAAGTGCGAGAAGTAAGTCTTCCTTTGCCGCTTTGCTGACAACTGGATGAACCACCGTTAAGGGACAGGAATTTTCTGTCCCTTAACTTGTATTTTTAGGAGAATTTTATATGATACACAAATATGCCATGGGCGGATACCGCATCTGCCTGGATACCCACAGCGGCGCTGTGCATTTGCTGGACGCGCTTTCCTACGACCTCCTGGACTTCACGGGGGAGGAGATGACGGCCGCATGTCCCGAGGACGCTTACGCCGTGCTGAAGGATTACACCAAAGCGGAGATTGACGAGTGCTATGCCGAGCTTTTTGCTCTGCATGAAGGTGGCGTGCTGCACAGCCCCGATACCTACGAGCCGCTGGCCGCGCACATGGGGGCCGCCCCGGTGAAGTCGATGTGCCTCAACATCGCGCACGACTGCAACCTGCGGTGCGAATACTGCTTCGCGGCCAAGGGCGATTTTGGCCAGGGGCGCAAGCTGATGAGCTTCGACACGGCAAAAAAGGCCATCGACTTCCTGATTGAGAAGTCCGCCGGCCGCCGGAATCTGGAGCTGGATTTCTTCGGTGGAGAGCCGCTGATGAACTTTGACACGGTTAAAAAGACGGTGGAGTATGCCCGTTCGATTGAAAAGGAGCATGGGAAGAACTTCCGTTTTACCATCACGACCAACGGCCTTTTGCTGGATGACGAGAAAATTGATTTCATCAATCGGGAGATGTCCAACGTCGTCCTCTCGATCGACGGCCGGAAGGAGATTAACGACGCGCTCCGCCTCACCCCGAACGGCAAGGGGAGCTATGACACCATTCTGCCGAAATACAAGAAGCTGGTGCAGCGGCGCGGGGATAAGGAGTATTATGTCCGCGGGACCTTCACCCGCCTCAACCCCGATTTCACCGAGGATATTCTGAGCCTGTATCACGAGGGCTTTGATCAGATCTCGGTTGAGCCGGTCGTTTCGGACAAGCAGCTCGACTTCTCTTTGCAGGAGGAGGATCTGCCCCGCCTGTTTGAAGAGTATGACCGGCTGGCCGACACCATCATCCAACTGAAAAAAAGCGGCAAGCACATCAATTTCTTCCATTTTATGCTTGACCTGGACGGCGGTCCGTGCGCCATCAAGCGGCTGCGAGGCTGCAGCTGCGGGAACGAGTATGTCGCCGTCACGCCGGAGGGGGATATCTATCCCTGTCATCAGTTTGTCGGCATGAAGGAGTACGTCATGGGCAACCTGAACGACGGCACCTTCGACCGGAAGATGCAGACAAGCTTTGCCAAGATCAATATTTACACCAAGCCGCAGTGCCGCGGCTGCTGGGCAAAATTTTTCTGCAGCGGCGGCTGCAACGCCAACAACGTGCAGTATGAGGGGGATGTCAACCGGCCGCACAGCCTCTCCTGCGAGCTGGAGAAAAAGCGCCTCGAGTGTGCGATCATGATCAAAGCGGCGCTGGCCGGTGCGCAAGATGAAGAAACGGCTGGGGCATAAGGCTGACCGGCGGCGAGGATTGACTTTCTCTCCGGCTTAAAGCCCGAACCGTCCGAAACCAAAAAAGGAAGGGAAGGATTGCAATATGAACAAAATCAGCGTGTGGCGATTTTCCGGAAAGCTCTTTTTCCGGATTCTCATTGGCAGTCTGATCAGCCTGATGCTTTCGCTTTCGGTTATGGTTGTGTTCAACAATCCGGGCGGAAGGGCGATTTGCCAGCTGCTCAATTTCAGTGCAGCCTTCTCGCTCGTTTACCTCGCGGCCTGGCCGGTGGGATTTACCGACCGGAACCGGGTAAAATACGGCTATTCCAAAGAGGATTTTGCAAAAGGGGCAAAGGCCGGCGCGCTGGCCACCCTGCCTTTTATGATTCCCTCCGTGCTGCTTGCTCTGGCCAAGGCCGGCATTCTCCCTGGCGGGTTTCTGTATATTTTCCGGCTGCTGACGCCGGTCTTTTTCCCGCTGTACTACTCAGTTTTTCCGGCCAGCCAGCTGATTTCGGAGATTGGGATTGCAAGCATCGCCGTCTCCTTCCTGCTGCCGCTGGTGTTCGTGGCAATCGCCGGGGCGGGATATTTCCTCGGCTATCATGATACGCAGCTGAGCGCCCTCTTTCGCAAAAATAAAAAATAGGCGCAAAAGCCGGCCTGCCGCAGGATGAATAAACGGCCGCAAGCCCCGGCAGTGCAGCAAAATACATAACATAACCGCGCCCTCCTTCCGCATATCCTATCGGTAGGGAGTGGTGCTGCATGACTTGCATGACAATACGCCTTCCGGCAAGGCTGATTTTATCCATCCTCTGCGCCGCGCTGGCCGTTTTTGCGGCGGCCTCGGTCACCCTCTATGTCGGGAGGCGTGTAACCGCCTCCATGCAGATGGGAGGCGCCGCGCCGGTCGTCGTCATCGACGCGGGGCACGGCGGCTTTGACGGAGGGGCTGTAGCCGCCGACGGGACCGAGGAAAAAGGGCTGAATCTGCAAATCGCACTGCGGCTGCGGGATTCCATGACTCTGCTCGGCGTCAACACCGTCATGGTGCGGGAGGATGACCGCTCGGTGGAAACCTCCGGCAGCACGGTGCGCCAGCGCAAGGTTTCGGATATGCACAACCGGCTGGCGCTGATGAAAAAATACCCCTCCTCCAGCTTTATCAGCATCCATCTCAACAAATTTTCGGAAAGCAGCTCCCACGGGGCGCAGGTGTTCTACGCCGCGGCCGATGGATCGCAGCCGCTTGCCGAAAGCATACAAAGCTCGATCATTTCGGCCGTGCAGCCGGAAAACAGCCGGGGGATCAAGCCGGGCACAAAGGATACCTTTTTGCTCTATCACGCTCCGGTTCCGGCCGTGATTGTGGAGTGCGGCTTCTTAAGCAATCCGGCCGACCTCGCCAACCTGAAAGATGAAAACTATCAGGCCAAACTCGCCTTCGCCATCGCCTGCGGCTATCTGACGGCGCAGGCGGCGAAATAAGCGCGGTTTGCCTTTCTAAAAAGAAAAGGGCAAACCGCTTTTCCGGGGGGAGGCGGGAGGCTTGAAGTCTCCCATTCGTATTAAAAAAGAAAGGAACGGGCAAAGAATGGCAAAAGCAAAGACGGTGTATATCTGCTCGGCCTGTGGAGCCGAGGCGCTGCGCTGGAGCGGCAAATGCCCCTCCTGCGGCGAGTGGAACACGATGAATGAGGAGGTGGTCTCACCCTCGCCGGCGGCCGGAATCTCCTCTGCGCGGCGAACCTCCGCCATACCGACCGCCGCCCCGATCGACGCGCTCGACGTCGCCGGAGAGCACCGTTATCTTACCGGAATTGGGGAGCTTGACCGGGTGCTCGGCGGCGGCCTTGTCAAAGGCTCTATCGTCCTGCTCAGCGGCGACCCCGGTATCGGAAAATCCACCATCCTTCTGCAAATCTGCGGCCGCATGGCCGACAACTATAATATTCTCTACGTCTCTGGTGAGGAATCGGCCCGTCAGATCAAGCTGCGCGCCGAGCGCCTGGGCGTGACCGGCGGCAGCATCCTCCTGATGTCGGAGACCGACGTGCAGGGCATTTGTGAGTATATTCGCGTCTCCCGCCCGGATCTGGTGATTATCGACTCGATTCAGACCATGAATCTGGCCGATCTCAACTCGGCCAGCGGCAGCGTCACTCAGGTGCGGGAGTGCACCAATATGCTGATGCGCACCGGCAAGGGGCTGGATATCCCCATCGTCATTGTCGGACATGTGAACAAGGACGGTGCCATCGCCGGGCCGAAGGTTATGGAGCACATCGTCGACACGGTTTTGTATTTTGAAGGGGAGCGCAATCACTCCTACCGCATTTTGCGGGCCATCAAGAACCGTTATGGCTCGACCAACGAGATCGGTGTATTTGAGATGCTGGACACCGGCCTTGCAGAGGTTGAGAATCCTTCGACCGCTCTGCTTTCCGGCCGCCTGAGCGGCGTCTCGGGAAGCTGCATCGCCTGCGTGATCGAGGGCAGCCGCCCCATTCTGGCGGAGGTGCAGGGGCTGGTGACGACCACCGGCTTCGGCAACGCGCGTCGGATGACAACCGGCTTTGATTATAACCGGCTGAATCTGATCCTCGCCGTGCTGGAGAAGCGCGGCGGCTACTATTTCTCCAACATGGACTGCTATATCAACGTGGTCGGCGGCCTTCGTCTGGACGAGCCGTCCTCCGATCTGCCGGTGGCGCTGGCGCTGATCTCCAGCTTGAAGGACGCCGCCATCCCCGACAGCGTGGCCGCTTTTGGGGAAATCGGCCTCTCCGGCGAGCTGCGTTCGGTTGCCCGCGTAACCTCCCGCGTGGCGGAGTGCGCCCGCCTCGGCTTTAAAAAATGCATCCTGCCGCGCGCCTGCGTCAAGCAGATCACCGACTCTCTCCCCGGAGATATGGAGGTGATCGGCGTCCGCACGGTACGGGAAGCGGCCGCCATGATCTTTGGATAAGGTTACACGGCGTCTGCCGCGTTTGGATAAAAAGCCGAGCGGCCGACCGCTGCGGCAGCCGAACCTGCCGGACGGCCGGGTGACTCTGGCCGCCGTATCAGAGCGGGAGACAGCGCTGATTGAAGCGCTGCTCCGGCGTGGCCTCTTTGTACTCCCGATTCCGCCGGCCGCCGCGCTGGGGCAGGGGAGTACTGCCTCTCACCCGGACATGCTGCTCTGTCCCATGGGGGCAGGGCGAATTTTACTCGATCAGTCGCTGTGTGGGCTTTCGTCGTTCCTGAAAGAACAAACGTTCAATGTGCAGATTGCCTCTTTAAAATTGGAAAGCAAATACCCGAATGATTGCTGCCTCAATTGCGCGAGGGTAGGGGAGCACGCTTTCTGCGGTGGGTCGGCCGCGCCCGAGCTGATCGAGTTCTGGGAGGGCGAGGGCCTCCGGATTCACCGCGTGCGGCAGGGGTACTGTAAATGCGGTCTCTGCGTCGTGTCGGAGGAGGCGGTGATCACCGCCGATCCGGGGCTTGCGGCGGCGGCTCGGCACGCCGGGCTGGAGGTTTTGCAGATTCGACCGGGTTTCATCGAGCTGCCGGGGTACGCCTACGGCTTTCTTGGCGGCGCGTCAGGCAAGCTGGCGCCCGATCTCCTCGCCTTTTGCGGAGAGATTGAGAGTCACCCGGATTATGTGGAAATGCGTGATTTTGCGGCGAAGCACGGGGTAAGCCTCCTTTCGCTCGGCGGCGGAAGGCTGCGGGACTGCGGCGGGATTCTGCCGCTTCTGTGCATCGAGGATAGAGGAGCCGCTGTGCAGCCGACAACCGGACGGATGCTCAAACCGGGACGGGCACGATTGACTGGGGCGGCACAGTCGCCACAGGAGCGCCGAAGGCTGCATTATGCAGTTTTTAAAGAATAAAGGCCAACCGAACGCACCGGACGTCTGCGTTTGATTTCCACCTTTTAAAAAACGCCGCAAACGAGCAGAAGCGGAAAGCGGACTTATCGCGATAAATGACAGCGCTGTCCTTTTTTGGAAGAAAAGCGCAAAGCCATAAAATTCCATTACCCAAAACCTGCGGAAGCCTCCACTTGACAAGCGCGGGAAAAGGGAGTATAATTTTTACGTCAACCGAACAAAATAAATGTTTTGTTCGGTTGAGGGGAGGGCAAAAAGGGATTTAGGGGCTTTATAATGCCTCAGCAGCCCCGTGCGTGCGCCGGTGGCAAGAGCGCTGGTAAGAAAATATTTTCGATCTCACACGTTCGCTTGTGCCGCTCGTCCGGTTTGCGCTGCTGCGCGGCTTCAAACGATTCTTACACGCTCGCACATCCACACACTTCACGCCTCTATATGGACAACAGAAAATTTTTCGATAAAATCCTGTGCTTTTAATTCTTCTTTATGCTGCCGTGTTTTCGGTTATTTTCATCCATTCTTCTTTATCATATTTTATCTGCGGTCGATTTCCCGGCCGCTGCGGCAGAAGCTTTTGAACCCTTTATTCATCGGAAACCATTCCATTGGCTGGAAATGGATTTGGTTTAATCCTCATCGCACCGATGGGCGCAATCGGCGCTCTAAATACGCTTGATCGACTCGGTTGACCGGCGCGGACGGCGAAAGCAAAACAATCCGGCGTAAAATCGAACGCATGACGACCGAGCGGCTTGGACGGTCAGATTCGTTTTGCCGGTTTTTAGAAAACCTTTGCGCTTCCGGCCTTTTTTCGGCCGTATCCACCCCGACGACGCCTCCCGTCCGGAATCGTGCGGTGTTAAAGGCGGCAGAGGCTCTTTTTCTCTGTTTTGCGATTCCCTTTTCTTGTGAAACTGTTTCACGATACTTTTGAAAAAAACGAGGTGTACAAAAATCCCATGGGAAAATTTGATGAAGCGCCGCCCCTGATCCGCGACTTTTTGGTTTATGACGAGGCGGTTCGCGGCAAGGCGGGTACAACAACCGACGAGTATTACTCCGACCTCAAGACGTTTTTCCGCTATATCAAAATGGAGAAGGGCCTCTCCCCCACCGGGCAGCCGATGGAGGAAATTGACATCTCCGACGTGGATATAAGCCTGATCCGGCAGGTCACCCTCTCCGACCTGTACAGCTTTATGATCTACTGCAAATCCGAGCGCGGAAACAATGAGACGACCCGGGCACGCAAAACCGTTTGTCTGCGGATGTTCTTTAAATACCTGACGACCAAGGCCGGCCTCCTCACCGTAAATCCGGCGGAGCAGCTCGAGCTTCCCAAAGCGAGAAAATCTCTGCCGAAATACCTCACGCTGGAGCAAAGCGTCGCTTTGCTGGAGTCGGTGGACAAAGCCTCTCCCAATTACCAGCGGGATTACTGCATTCTGACGCTGTTTCTCAACTGCGGCCTGCGGCTGGCCGAGCTGTGCGGGCTGAATCTCTCCGACATTCGTTCCGATGGGACGATGCGGGTGGTCGGAAAAGGCAATAAGGAACGCACGGTCTACCTGAACGACGCCTGTGTGCAGGCGATTGCCGATTACCTGAAGGTTCGGCCGCAGGACGGGCTGAAGGGCGCCGACCGCAACGCGCTGTTTATCAGCCGGCTGGGCAAGCGTCTCGGGCGGCGGGGCGTTCAGGAGATGGTGAGTCGGCAGCTTGCCAAAATCGGCCTGGACGCTGAGGGGTATTCCGTCCACAAGCTGCGGCACACAGCTGCAACCCTCATGTACCAGCACGGAGAGGTGGATGTCCGCGTGCTGAAGGAAATTTTGGGGCACGAGAGCCTCAGCACCACGCAGATTTACACCCACGTCTCCAATGAGCAGGCCAGAGCCGCGGCGGCGGCCAATCCTCTGGCGAATATACATCCCGGGCAAAAAGAGAAGAAATAGCCTTCTGCACCGATTTTTCCTTTTTTGTACGAGGAGTCCGCCCCCGCATTATGCGTTTTGGCCGATCCGAACGGTGTAATTATATCGTCGCTCCGAACAAAAGAACGATGATCGTTTTCCCGGAAAGTTCTTTTCCCGGGAAAAGTTTTTTCAGGGAAAAGCAAAGACCGCAAAGCTGCTATGCTTTGCGGTCTTTGCTTTTTGCAACAGATCATATAAAAAAGGGGAAAGTGGATTTTATTCATTTCGTTTTGTCGGCGGTTTTGGCGGTTCGTCGTCAAAAATCGACCGACTCTGCGCGACCGAGCGATGCACCATTCGGCCGTTCTCGTACACATATTCGGGCAGCTCCGGCTCTTCCTCCGGCTGATCGTCGTCCTCCGCCTTTTCGATGGCGGCGCGCAGCCCCTCGGCCGTTTGCTCCGGATTCTCCCGATAATAGGGATCGAGAATATACTGCTGAATCACCGGAAACGCGACATAATTGAGGGTATAGGAGAGCAGCGCGGCAATCAGCATCAGGGTCACAACCACCAGCAAAATCAGCGCGCCCTGTATGCTCAGCGAAAGGTAAAAAATCAGCGCGTAAAGGCCGAGGTAAACCGCCGCCCCGAGCAGCGCCAGAAAATTCTTTCCAAGGCAGGCGATGGAGAGGATGGCCGCATTTTTCAGCATAGGCCGCATTTTCAAATTCAGCGTAACCGCCATCAGCTGCAAATACATCAGCATGGATAAAAAGAGGAAGAGCAGCACCAGCGCAAACGCAAAGGGCAGCTTGGAGAGGAACCCCTCCCCCATCAGGCCGTGATAAAAGCTGATGACCATGATAAAGGCGGAAATGCCGACATATCCGATCACCGACACGGCGGTCGATTGCTTCCAGTTCTTCTTGGCGCTTTCCCAGAAATCCTGCCAGATGAAGCATGGCTCGCCTCTGGCGAAATCGCGCGTGATCCGGGTGAGGCCTGCGTTCGCCGGCGCCAGCAGAATCACCGGCGCGAAGCAGAGCAGCAGAACGATGCCATTCTCCCCATAACCGCCGCGCAGCGCCAGCGCCAGCAGGCCGGAGATTATGGCCGCAACCGGAATCAGAACAATCAGATAAATCAGATTTACAAAGGCCAGAGACCAGAATTTGCGGAACAGGACAACAAAATAGCGGCCGAAGCCGTGTCCCTCGTCCGCACCGCGAGAGACGCCCGGACCGGGACGATCATAATTTCCAAAAAGCTTTGCCATGCATTTACTCCTTTATACTTAACGAAAAAGCAGGCGGTCGAGTCAGCAAAAAAATGAAGAGACGGCTGCCCTCTCTGATGATGCGGCAGGTTACCGCGCGCGGGGATGGAACTTCTGGTACGACATGGTGTAGCGATCCCGCATAATCTGCGCGTACACCTGCGTGGAGGAAATATCGGAATGCCCGAGCATCTCCTTGATATCCTTGAGTTGAGCGCCGTTCTCCAGCAAATGGGTGGCGAAAGAGTGGCGCAGTGTGTGGGGGGTAATATCCTTTTTTATGTTCGCCGACTTTGCATAGGCTTTGACAATTTTCCAAAAGCCCTGCCGGGTCAGAGGTTGTCCGTTCATGTTGGTGAACAGCGCCTCCTCCTCCGGGTCGTAGACAATCCGCCCTCTGACCCGGGAAAGGTAGTCGCTCACCGCCTTGATCGCCGCGGGGTACATCGGCACAATGCGTTCCCCTTTTTTGTTATGCAGGTGGAGAATGCCAATCTCCGGATTGAAATCGTGTATCTTCAGATCAATCAGCTCGGTCACCCGGATGCCGGTCGCGTACAGCAGCTCGAGCATCGCCTTGTCCCGGCAGCCCTTCGAATCCACAATGTCCGGCTGGGAGAGCAGCAGCGTGATCTCCTTCCCGGTGAGAATCTCCGGCAGCTTCTTTTCCGCTTTAGCAAGCTTGATCCCCTTGGCCGGGTTGGCGGTCACAATGCCGCAGGAAAGCAGGTATTGATAATAGCAGCGGAGTGAGGCCGACACGCGGGTAAGCGTGGCGTTCGACCGACCCTCCGCGCTGAGCAGGGCGATATACTCCGAGATAAAGGCCGCGCCGGCCGCAGAAGCGGACGTAAGCCCCTTGGAGGCGGCATAAACAGCAAACTGCGATATATCCCGAAGGTAAGATTCCAGCGTGTTGCTGGAGACCTGTTTGTCATTGATTAAATAGCCCTCAAACTCAGCGATATAGTCCGTCATCTTAACACTCCACACCCGTTCAATCCGGTCAAAAGGAAAGCCTTCCCAAAAAAGCGGCCGAAGCAATGCTGTCGAGCAAAGCGACCAGCATCAGCAATCCAAAAATCACAAGAAACCGGAAACAATAAATCTTAAAATTTGCAGCGAGGTTGTTTTCCTTTCCCAAAATGGTGCCCGAAAACAAAAGGGTGGAAAAACTGAACGCCTCCCGATAAGCCAGGAGGAGAACCATCGTCCCTCCCACCGCCGCGGGAAACAGAATCAGCAGATTGATCCACATGCCGCCGAAACCGCCGGCGGCGTAAAGGTACCCGGCACTCGCCCCGTATCCCAGCCCTTTGAAAACCAGAATCGCGGGAACCACGGCCGGTCCGGGTACAAACAGCCCGGCCAAAAATGCAGCGGCAAAGTAAGGCAGCAGCGAAGCAAGCGAGGAAAGCGTTACGCCGAAAAAGCCGGAGGCGCGCCGCCCCTCCAGCATGGAGAGAGTGCTGCTGCCGACCGTTTCGGCCAAGACGCCGCCCGCACGGACGCAGAGCGCGCCCACTCCGACGCCGATGATGAAGCAGGCGGCCAGAAAATAGAGCTTGATGCTCCCCATCTCCGGCAGGTTGTCCGAGAGATGCCGCCTGCCAAGCTTCCATTTGCGAAGATCCACGCCAACCGAAAAATTCTTCATGTTTTCACAAGCCTCCAGCATTACGTTGTCCTGCTGAATACTATGAAAACCGGACGAGATATATGCCTTTTCCGCTCTACCGCCGCATCTCAATCGAGCGAGCAATCGAGGCGTCCGCCCCTTCGCGCACCGCTTTATCAAAACCGGCCGCCTCCATAGCCGAGAGGCCGGCCACCGTTGTGCCGCCGGGAGAAGAGACCATCTTGATCAGCTCGTCCAGAGACATGCCGCTTTCCAGAATCATGTGTGCGCTGCCGATCAGCGTCTGCGCCATTAGGCGGGTTGCCGCCTCCTCCGGGAGGCCGGCCGCCACACCGCTCTCGATCACGTTTTTCGCAAAGCGGAAAACAAAGGCGGGCGCACTGCCGCTGACCGCAATCACGGCGTCGATCATACTCTCCTCCACCTCGACCGTGACGCCGGAAGCGTCAAAAGCGCCCCGGACAAAACGGAACTCCTCATCCGAGACGGGCGGCAGCTTGACCAGCGCCGACGCGCCGTTCCCGGTCAGCAGGGGGGTGTTCGGCATGACCCGGATTACCTTGCAATCCCAGCCGATCTGCTTCTTCACATAATCGGTGGTGACGCCGGCCGCCACATCTACCAGGCAGTGTGCCGACGTAACAAAGCCGGAAATTTCATCCAGCACCGCCTCATATACCTGAGGCTTGATCGTCAAAAAGACGTATTTGCAATTGTTTACAACATCTGCCGCCGACTTCGCAGCCGCTACGCCATATGTTGCGGAAAGGCGAAACGCCTTTGCTCCATCCAGGTCATAAGCCAGAATCTTTTCCGATTTTATGTAACCCGAACCGACCATTCCGCCGATGATGGCGTCGGCAATGTTGCCGCAGCCGATAAATCCAACCTGTTCAATTTCCATTTTCACAATCTCCAAAAACAACTGTAATTCAATGTTTTTCAGCTTTCGAAAAGCCACAACTATATTTATACACCAAAAGCTGCCCGCTGTCAACCGATTTATGTAAATCCGTCTAAATGTTATGTAAACTATATTATGTAAACCACAGGATGTAGAATGTAAACCGGCTGAAAATCCCACATTTGGCAGTTGTGAGAGAAATCCAAATCCAAAATGATCAAATTTTTTCTCACCTCAAGCCGACGCGATCGGCAGCAGGAAAATGCGTTTTTTTGAGGAGGTACGGGACGGAAACCGGGCGGCCTCCCTTCTTCTTAATCCCGCCTTACTGCCGCCGCTCCTTTCGCTCCCGAAAGCAGCTGGGAACAAAGTGAGGTGCCAAAATCTATCGGGAGTGCAGCCGCCGGCGCCGATTGCGCCCGTCGGGTAAAGCGCTTTTCCTCTCGTCACCGACGGCGCACTTTTTTGGGGGGGCGCGCCTACCCTCCCCTGCCCAAGGCAAAAAAGAAAAGACCGCGCCTTTTCAGCACAGCCTTTCCTTTTCTGTTTTTCGATTTACAGATCGTTGCGGATCAAATCCTCATAGCTCTCCCGCCGGACGATCAGGCGAGGCTTTCCATCCTTCACCATCACGACGGCCGGCCGGGGAATGCGGTTGTAGTTGCTGGCCATCGAGTAGTTATAGGCTCCGGTAGCCAGAACCGCCAGCAGATCGCCGCTCTCACACCACTGAATCTTCGTGTGCTCCTGAATCAGGTCGCCGCTCTCGCAGCACTTGCCGGCGATGGTCACTTCAAAATCGCGGGGTGCGTCAGCCTTGTTGGCCACAATCGCCTCATACGGCGCCTGATAAAGCGCGTACCGCGGGTTGTCGGTCATGCCGCCGTCAACCGAAAGATAGGTGCGGACACCCGCAATCTCCTTAATCGCGCCGACGGTGTAGAGGGTGAGGCCGGCCGGCCCCACGATAGAACGTCCCGGCTCGATGAAAACGGCCGGCTGCTCCAGCCCAAGCTCCGTGCATGAAGCATGAATCTGCGCCGAGACGGCATCCATAAACGCGTCGTATTCCCGCGGCGAGTCGCTCTCCAGATACTTGATACCGAACCCGCCGCCGAGGTTGAGTTCCGAGAGGGTAAGCCCTGTCTCCTCCCGCACCTGCGCCATAAACTCCACCATAATCTTCGCGGCGAGGATAAAGGGATCCAGCTCAAAAATCTGCGACCCGATGTGGCAGTGTACGCCCACCAGCTCGATCTGCTCGGCTGCGGCGGCCGCTTTGGCGGCGGCAATCGCCTCTCCATTCTCGATCGCGAAACCAAACTTGCTGTCGATCTGCCCGGTGCGGATGAAGTCGTGGGTGTGCGCGTCAACGCCCGGCTTGATACGGAAGAGGATTTTTGGCCGCTTGCCAAGTTTTGCCGCCAACTCCTCCAGCAGCTGCAGCTCGGTCAAGTTGTCCACCACAATGCGGCCGACATTTTCCCGCAGCGCCAGTTCCAGCTCCTCGGGCGATTTGTTGTTGCCGTGAAAGAACATTCGTTCCGCCGGGAAGCCGGCCGCCAGCGCAGTATAAATCTCTCCCCCGGAGACGACGTCGGCGTCCAGCCCTTCACTCTCGATGATGCGATAAATCTCCTTGCAGGAGAAAGCCTTGCTCGCGTAAAGCGGCACGCCTTTGCCATAATTCCGATCAATCGAGGCCTTGAACTGCCGGCAGGCGGTACGTATCGTCTCCTCATCCATCACATAGAGGGGCGTGCCGTACTCCCGAGCCAGCTCAACCGTATCGGCACCGCCGACGGTCAGGTGTCCCTGTTCATTTACCGAAAGACAATTGCTGATCATTTTCTATCCCACACCTTTCCACACAGGCGGTGCAAAACCGAAGGCTTTCCGTCCGATTATCCGATCGTCCGTCCCATCCGGTTGTCCGCCATGCAAATACATTTTTCGCTACTTTGCCGTGTTGGCCGCCGCCTCCAAAAGCGCGCGAATCTCCTCCGCTCCCTCCCCCTTCGTGGCGGAGAAAGGGATCACCGGCGTCCCCTGCGGCAAAAAATCCAGCTCGGTTTCCAGCGCCTTCAGCCGCGCCGTCCGTTCGGAGACGTTCAGCTTATCACTTTTGGTCAGCGCGACGGCGAACGGCAGCCCCTCGCTGCACAGCAGCCGCAGCATGGAGAGGTCATCCTCACTCGGGCTGTGGCGCATATCAATCAGTTGGATCACCAGCGCGATCGGTCGGTCGCCGCTGAAGTAGGCCTCCATCAGCTCACCCCAGCGGAGCTTCTCGCTCTTCGCGACTCTGGCGAAGCCGTAGCCCGGCAGATCGGCCAGACGCAACCCCTCCAGCCGATAGAAATTGATGGTCGCCGTTTTGCCCGGCCGGCCGCTCACCCGCGCCAAAGCCTTGCGCCCGAGGACGCGGTTCAGCAAAGAGGATTTGCCGACGTTCGACCGACCGGAGAAGCAAACCTCCGGCAAGTCGCCCGGTATAAGCTGAGAGGCGGTGCCTACCGCCATCTCAAAACTGACGTTATTGTAATTCATTGCGGCGCCCTCCTGCCTCCGGCACGGCGGATGCCGCAACCGGCCGTTTAGGCTTGCCGGTTTTCGGCTTCTCCTGCTCGGGAGAGGCCGGGATCGGCTGACTCAGCGCGCCGGTGATGACCGTCCAGGCATTTTCGGCCGGTACAAACTGCACAGCAGCCTTGACCGCCTCATCCACCTCGGCCAGATCGGGGAGGTTTTCCGCCGGAATAAAGATGGTTTTTACCCCCGCGCGGTAGGCGGCCATGGACTTCTCCTTCAGGCCGCCGATCGGCAGTACCCGGCCGCGCAGGCTGATCTCCCCCGTCATGGCGACGTCCCGCCGGATGGGAATGCCGGTCAGCGCAGAGGCCAGGGCGGTCGCCATGGTCACGCCGGCCGACGGGCCATCCTTGGGCACCGCCGCTTCGGTTGCGTGAATGTGAATATCCTTATGCTTGTAAAAATCCGCCGGCAGGCGGAGCTTCTCAGCCACGCTGCGGATGTAGCTGACAGCGGTTTTGGCCGACTCCTGCATCACATCGCCGAGCGAGCCGGTCAGCACAATCGCGCCCTTTCCGTCGAGAACCGAAACCTCCAGCTGCATCAGCTCTCCGCCGACCGAGGTCCAGGCCAGTCCGTTGACCGTGCCGACCTCATCCTCCGCCAGAAGCAGATCTCCCTTGTACTTTTTCGGCCCCAGCAGCTTTTCAAGATCGGTCGCCTTGAAAACGACCTTCTTAACCTCCCCCTCGACCAGGCGGACGGCCGCCTTACGGCAGAGGGTGCCGATGCTGCGCTCGAGGCTGCGGACGCCCGCCTCCCTCGTATAGCCGTCGATCAGGCCGTACAGCGCGCTGTCGTCAATCCGACAGGTTTTGGAGGAAAGCCCGTGCTTTGCAAACTGCTTTTTGACAAGATACCCTTTGGCAATGCGAAATTTATCCTCTCGGGTATAGCTCGAAAGCTCGATAACCTCCATCCGGTCGAGCAGCGGCGCCGGCACGGTTGAAAGATCGTTGGCCGTGGTCAAAAACAGCACCTTGCTCAAATCGTAGGGCATGTCGATAAAGCGGTCGCGGAAGGTGCTGTTCTGCTCGCTGTCGAGCGCCTCCAGCAAGGCGGAGGCCGGGTCGCCTTTATAATCCCGGCCGAGCTTGTCCACCTCATCCAGCAGGATCAGGGGGTTGCTGCTTCCGGCCTGCTTAATGGCGTTCATGATCCGGCCGGGCATCGCGCCGATATAGGTGCGGCGATGGCCGCGGATCTCAGCCTCATCGCTCACGCCGCCGAGTGACATGCGGGCATACTTGCGCTCCATGCAGGCGGCGACCGATTTGGCGATCGAGGTCTTTCCCACGCCGGGAGGGCCGGCCAGGCAGATGATCTGCCCCTTAATCTCCGGATTCAGGCGATAGACCGCCAGCAGCTCCAGAATGCGCTCCTTGACCTTCTCCATCCCGTAATGATCGCGGTCGAGGATTTTGCGCGCCTTTTCGATGTCGATCTTATCCTCGGTATAAATGCCCCAGGGCAGCTCGATACAGGTGTCGAGATAGCCGCGCACAACCGTCCCCTCATGCGAGCCGGGCGGCATTTTCAGCAGCTTGTCCACTTCTTTTTTCAGCTTTTCCTTTACCTCGTCCGGGGCAGAAAGCCTGTCGATCTTTTCGCAGTAGGCGTCCGCCTCCACATCCGGAGACTCCTCCTCCCCCAGCTCGTCGCTGATAATCTTCAGCTGCTCGCGGAGGTAGTAATCCCGCTGGTTTTCATCAATCTGCTCCCGCACCTTTTCGCCGATCTCGTTCTCCAGACGGAGGTAATCGCACTCACTAAGCAGCATACCCGCCAAAGCCTCCAACCGCTTTACGGGATTGAACTCCTCCAGCAGCTCCTGCTTGTATTCCAGCGAAATCGCAATATTCGAGCCGATAAAATCCGAAAGAAAATCGGGATCCTCACTCCCCATGACGCGCATGCCGATGTCCGGCGGCATCTTGGGCGAGAGGGAGGCATATTCTCCAAACAGCGTGCGGACATGGCGGATCAGCGCGGTTTTATAGTCAGCCGCCACCCGGGGATTTTTGCTGGGGCGCTCCTCGATCTGCCCCATGAAGCAGACCTCTCCCGCGTCGATCGAAAGCGCAACCGCGCGACTTTCCCCCTCCACCGTGACGCGCACAATATCTCCGGAGCCGCGCAGAATCTGCTTGATTTTTGCAACGCAGCCCACGCGATAGAGGCTTTCCGCCTCCGGATCGTCCTCGGTGATGTCTTTCTGCGCGGTCAGGAAGATCCTCTGATCTCCCGCCATGGCGAGGTTCAGGGCGTTGATCGACTTTTTCCGCCCGACGTCAAAATGCAGCAGCACATGCGGAAACAGGTTGAGTCCCCGCAGCGCCAGCACCGGCATATATTCGGTTTCATGTCTTTCCAAAGGCATTTTAAGTTGTCCTCCATTATTCTGAAATCGCCGGAGCGGCCGTCATCAAGGCAGCCCGGGATTTATACGATTTTTTATAGCCGCGCGGCAGGTGTACGGCACAAGGCACGACGTAAAAATATTTAGAATTCATTATACTATATTCAATCGGTGATTGCAACCGGTTTCCCAGAATATTTTTAGATAAATCCACCAATTCGCCCCTCCGAATTTTATGCAAAACGCGAGCCGCCGATCTCCTGTTTTTTACAGGAAACCGGCGGCTCGCTTCAGCATTAGGAAGTGTGCAAAATGAAAAAAGAGAGGAATGAAAATGAAAAGAGGAGTCACAGCAGTTCTTTGCTGTGACTATACTATACCGCTGAATTTTGAAACAGTCATGAAGATAAAATGAATATTCGATGAACTTTATGCCGCGAGGCAAACTGCCTCTCCCTCTCCCGGAGGGGGAATTTTTACGCCCAAAACTTTTACTCACCCAATAAACATTGCGTCGCCAAAGGAGAAAAAGCGGTACCGCTCCTCCACGGCGATTTTATAAGCATGCATGGTGTTTTCGTACCCAGCAAAGGCCGAAACCAACATGATCAGCGTACTTTCGGGCAGATGAAAGTTGGTAATCAGTCCATCCATACATTTAAATGTATAGCCCGGGTAAATAAAAATGCTTGTATCTCCGGTGCGCTCGCAAATCTCCCCTGTGGCGGCCACGCTCTCCACTGTGCGGCAGCTGGTCGTGCCGACGCAGATCACCCGGCCGCCGGCCGCCTTGGTCCGGTTGATGAGGTCGGCCGTCTCCTTCGGCATGTGATAATGCTCGGAGTGCATCTGGTGCTGCGTGATATCCTCCGCCTTGACCGGACGGAAGGTGCCGAGGCCGACATGCAGCGTCACATAGCCGATGGAAATTCCGCTCTGCTCAATTTTTCGCAGCATCTCCGGCGTGAAATGCAGGCCGGCAGTCGGCGCGGCCGCCGAGCCAAGCTCCCTGGAATAGACGGTCTGATAGCGCTCCTTATCCTCCAGCTTTTCGGTGATATAGGGCGGCAGAGGCATCTGCCCCACCCGGTCGAGAACGTCGAAAAACACGCCGTCACAGCAAAACCGGACAACGCGGTTGCCCCCCTCGGTCACGTCGAGCACCTCGCCGGTCAGCAGCCCCTCTCCAAAGGAGAAACACGTTCCCGGCTTCGCCTTTTTCCCCGGGCCGGCCAGGCACTCCCAAACCAGATTCCCGGTTTGTTTCAGCAAAACAAACTCCACCACGGCGCCGGTATCCTCCCGCACGCCGAAAATGCGAGCCGGCAGCACCCGCGTGTCGTTGAGGATGAGGCAGTCTCCCTTTCGCAAAAACTCCGGAAGATCATAAAAATGCCGGTGGCAGAGCGCGCCGCTTTGCCGATCCATCGCCAGCAGACGGGAGTGATCCCGCGGCTCGATCGGCGTCTGCGCAATCAGCTCCTTTGGCAGATCGTAATAAAAATCACTCTTGTTCATTTTGATAACTCCTTTAAATATACGGGGCAAAATCCGACCGGACGAAGGCAGCCGGCCGAACCACGCCGCATCGCAAGAAAAAATATTTGACAAAGTATGTAGATGGTGTTAATATAAAGAAAAATTGAATATACTGTAGTAGATAGAGGCGCAGCCAAGATGAGTAACCTGTCCCAAGGTCGGCCGGACCGCTTGAGGGATTTGCGAAAGGTGCGGCTGCCGAAGAGCGGGTACGGCATCCCCGCCTCTGGTCCGCCGGTGAAGAACCTGCGGATTGTCATCAAGGCTTTTGATGGAGCGCTATCGGCGATTCGCAATCGTTGGGGAAAACGGCTAAACGCCTGTCCCCTATTATATTGCAAAAGCAGCCGGTTCGCAACCGGTTTTTTTATTGCCCGTCAATATTTGGCGAAAAGGGCGTTTGGCGCGTCCGCCTCCTCCTGCAGGAGCGGGGGTGCTTTTCCACCGGTTTCGCGCAGCTGTTTGAAGGCCGGGCTTTCTACCCACTGCGATAAAAAATATATTAACATAAAAGGACTGTGATTGAAAATGAAAAGCTACAACGTCGGAATCATCGGCGCCACGGGTATGGTCGGGCAGAGGTTTGCCACTCTGCTTGAAAAGCACCCCTGGTTTCATGTAACCGCGCTCGCCGCCAGCGCTCGCTCGGCCGGCAAAACGTATAAAGAGGCGGTCGGCTCCCGCTGGGCCATGAAAGCGCCGATGCCGGAACAGATGGCCGACATGGTGATCCTCGACGCTTCCGCAGATAAAGAGAAAATCGCCGGTATGGTCGACTTTGTCTTCTGCGCGGTCGATATGAAAAAAGACGAAATCAAAGCGCTTGAGGATGCTTACGCCAAGCTGGAGTGCCCGGTAATCTCCAACAACAGCGCCCACCGGCACACCCCTGACGTCCCGATGGTCATCCCCGAGCTGAACGCCGACCACATCCGGGTAATTGAGGCGCAGCGAAAACGCCTGGGCACAAAGCGCGGCTTTGTCGCTGTCAAGTCGAACTGCTCGCTGCAGTCCTATGTCCCCGCCCTCTTCCCGCTCAACCGTTTTGGCGTGAAGAAGGCGCTGGTCTGCACCTATCAGGCCATTTCAGGCGCCGGCAAAACCTTTGAGACCTTCCCCGATATTCTGGACAACGTAATCCCCTACATCGGCGGCGAGGAGGAGAAATCCGAGCTTGAGCCGCTCAAAATCTGGGGGCATGTCGAGGGCGACCGGATTGTAAACGCCGATGCACCGGCCTTTACGGCACAGTGCCTGCGGGTGCCGGTTTCGGACGGCCACATGGCGGCGGTCTTTGCCAGCTTTGAGCAAAAGCCCTCGAAGGAGGAGATTTTGGATACCTGGAAGAACTTCTCCGGCCGGGCGCAGGAGCTTTCCCTCCCCAGCGCGCCGAAGCAGTTCCTGCATTATTTTGAGGAGGATAACCTCCCGCAGACCAAGCTCCAGCGCGATCTGGAGGGCGGTATGGCCATATCGATCGGCCGCCTGCGCGAGGATACCCAGTACGATTATAAGTTTGTCTGCCTCTCCCACAACACGCTTCGCGGAGCCGCCGGCGGCGCAGTACTGCTGGCCGAGCTGCTCTGTGCGGAAGGGTACATGGACTGAACAACCGGAAGGATACCGCCTTCCCCCTTTTATGAAAGGATGAAACAGTAGCTTTATGAAGAGAGAAATATTCAGAGGCGCCGGCGTAGCCATCGCCACCCCGATGCACGAGGACGGCTCGATCAACTATCCGCTTTTTGAAAGCTTTATTGATTATCAGATTGAAAACGGCACCGACGCCATCATTGTCTGCGGCACGACAGGCGAGGCAGCCACCATGGATCATGAGGAGCACCTCCGCACGATCGAAACCTGCGTCAAGAGAGTTGCCGGCCGTGTGCCGGTCATTGCGGGCACCGGCAGCAACGATACCCGTTATGCTGTACAGCTTTCCAACGACGCGGAGGCGCTCGGCGTCGACGGACTGCTGATGGTTACCCCGTATTATAACAAGACGTCGCAGGCCGGGCTGATTGCCCACTACCACTATGTTGCCGATCGGGTGCACACCCCGATTATCCTCTACAATGTGCCTTCGCGCACCGGCTGCAACATTCAGCCAGCCACCTATGCCGAGCTGTGCAAGCACCCGAACATCGTCGCCACGAAGGAGGCGAACGGGGACATCGCAGCCCTTGCCGCTACAAGAAATCTCTGCGGCGACAACCTCGCCGTCTACTCCGGAAACGACGACCAGATTACCCCGATCCTCGCCATGGGCGGCTCGGGCGTGATCTCGGTTCTCTCCAACATCATGCCGCGGGAGACGCACGACATCTGCCAGCGCTTCTTTGACGGCGATGTCGCCGGGTCGAGCGAGCTGCAGATCCGCCTGATTTACCTGATTCAGGCGCTCTTCTGCGACGTCAACCCCATCCCGGTCAAGACGGCGCTCAACCTCATGGGTAAGGGCTTCGGCGAGTGCCGCCTCCCCCTCGCACCGATGAGCGATTCGGCGCGCGGCATCCTGAAGATGCGTATGGCAGAGCTTGGCCTGATCTGACCCGGGCAACCGCTTTAGAAAACGCGGAATTCTCTTATGCAGTGTGCGGCGACCACCTGCACAAAAACGAAAAGGACGATGAAAAGGATGACAAAAATTTTACTGTGCGGCTGCTTTGGCAAAATGGGCCGCGTGATTGCCGACGTCGTCTCCCGGCGGGAGGATGTGGTGATCGCCGCCGGCGTGGATGTTTCGGACAAAGAGGCGGATTTCCCGACCTGGCATACCCCGGCCGAGGTAACCGAGCCGGTCGACGCCATCATTGATTTTTCCCACCCCTCGGCGTTGGAGGGCATCCTCGACTTTGCACTGAAAAACCGGGTGCCGGCGGTACTTGCGACCACCGGGTACACCGACGCGCAGATCGCACAGATCAAGGCCGCCTCGGCGAGCATTCCTGTTTTCTTTTCCTTCAACATGTCGCTTGGAATTAACCTGCTGGTGGAATTGTCGAAAAGAGCGGCCTCCATCCTTGGGGACAGCTTTGATATTGAGATTGTCGAAGCCCACCACAATCAGAAAATCGACGCTCCGAGCGGAACGGCCGTCATGCTGGCCGACGGTATAAATGAGGCGCTGGACTCTCCCTGCTCGCTGGTCTATGACCGGCACGACCGCCGCAAAAAGCGCGAGAAGAAGGAGATTGGCATGCACGCCATCCGCGGAGGCACCATCGTCGGTGAACATCAGGTGATCTTCGCCGGCCGGGATGAGATTATCACCCTCTCCCACTCCGCCCGCTCGAAGGAGGTCTTTGCCGTCGGGGCTGTATCGGCCGCCGTCTTTATGCACGGCAAAGCGCCGGGGCTGTATAATATGAAGGATCTGATTGCGGCCTCTTAACCCTATCGCTTCAAACCGCACATAAAAAGGCTTTGGTTCCATCGAAGCCTGCCATCGGTTAACAAGGGCAAGCACGCCTGACAGCGATGGTATCCCGCAAAAAGAATAATGAAAAACACCTCCCGCCTGCAGCTTCCCCTACAGGCGGGAGGTGTTTTTCATGCCCGAATCACCGGCCGCAAAACCGGCCGATCTGCTTTTAGCGCGCAAAACCGAGACGCACCGCCGTCCAAAGGCCGAAGCCGCAGGCAATGCTCTGCCTCCGGTCAAAAGGCGATTTGCTTTTCCACTTTTGTTTACAAGATCACCTGCAAAACAAACCAGTTTT